>Ga0172378_10001064_pt1 | contig 24941 bp, 22 predicted proteins | sample GrowelOW332metaG_FD_119755 | JGI IMG/M metagenome (GOLD analysis project Ga0172378, IMG submission 119755) | Groundwater microbial communities from an aquifer near a municipal landfill in Southern Ontario, Canada - Pumphouse #3_1 metaG | ecosystem: Environmental > Aquatic > Deep subsurface >... | reverse complement strand
TTAAGGCTTGTTACGTAATCCTCTGCACCAAGTGCAATTCCAATAAGCCTTTTGCTTGATGCTGCAATTGAATTTGCATTTACTATTCCCGCAGCGCCTTCAATAGCTGCCATCATTTTTGTGCTTCCTGCAACACGTCCGATTTTTCTTTCTGCCTGGTAAATTGCAGCTTCCACAGCCAGTATATCTTCTTTTGACTCAGTTTTTGGAAGTCTGATTACATCAACACCGGCTCTCACTAAAGCTTCAATGTCTTCTCTTCCAAATGGACTATCAAGACTGTTAATTCTGACAACTATTTCTGTATCACCATAATCTATTGTCTTTATGGCATTGTAAACTAAAAATCTGGCTGCATCCTTTTCGGAAACTGTAACTGAATCCTCCAGGTCAAACATTAGTGAATCTGCCCCATAAATTCCTGCATCCTTAAGCATTCCGGGATTGTTGCCGGGAACAAACATCATGGTTCTTCTTAAACGTTCCATTAACCCAGCACCTCCCAATCATAGTCTCCTTCTATTTCGCAGGCCCTGTAAACTGCACAGGCAACTCTTGACTTTATTGTACAGTCAAGCGCCCCCCTGTCTTTAGCAATTATTTTAACATTATCTATCTGAAGCTTTTCCAGGGTTTCTTTGATAACCTTTCTGATCTGCCTTCCAAATTGTTTTTCCACAATGCTTTCCAGTTCAATTTTAATACCACCATCATCATTTGCTGCAACCATTACCATAATGTCGTTAGATTCCAAGGTTCCAGCTGCCGCATTTTTGATAAATTTCATTTCCTGCACCTCCAAATTAATATAGGCAATCACTAAATTTCAAAGGCTCTATTGCTTTCTATTCTGCAAACTTATATCATCTGCTTAAATTTACCAGGTCCCTTTAAAACGGAGGCAGCAGCCGGTATTACTCCAGATGCACCTCCAATGATGGTTAAATCACCGCTGGCATGTAATTCTTTTTATCAAAATTTCAAGACGCCCACTTCTTTAAGTTAGTGATCCTCTATTTTGCTTCAGGTGGGGCAGAGTCCCCATCTGAAGACCCGGTGCTTAGCTTTAGCTAAGCGAGTTCACTACTTTGCAAGCAATTCTTCAAGATACCTGGAAGTATAATGCAGCCACTCCTCAGAATTAACAACGTTTTTATCAGGAGCTTCTGATAAGGCCTCCAAATCTTTTGTGATAATTCCCCGGTCGATGGTTTTTATACATGCAGTTTCAAGCTTATCAGCAAAGCCTGCAAGCTCTGAATTTTCATCAAGCTCTCCGCGTTTTCTAAGGGCTCCGGTCCATGCAAAGATTGTAGCCATAGGATTTGTTGATGTTTTTTCTCCCATAAGATGTTTATAGTAGTGTTTCTGTACTGTTCCATGTGAGGCTTCATATTCATAGCATCCATTTGGGGAAACAAGTACCGATGTCATCATTGCAAGACTTCCAAAAGCAGAAGCAACTAAATCAGACATAACATCGCCATCATAGTTTTTACATGCCCAGAGCATTCCGCCTTCCGATTTTATAATGCGGGCAACTACATCATCAATTAATGTATAGAAATACGTTATGCCAGCTTTCTCAAATTTTTGAGCATAGGATTCACCATCATACTCTTTATGATATACTTCATTGAATATATCTCTAAAATCAGCATCATAAGTTTTAGAAATGGTGTCTTTTGCAGAGAACCAGAGGCCAATCTTCTTGTTTAGAGCATAGCTGAAACAGGACTTAGCAAAACTTTCAATTGACTTGTCTAGGTTATGCATTGCCATTACTACGCCCTTGCTCTTAAATTCATGAATGCACTGCCTGGAAATCTCCCTGCCCTCATTATCAGTAAATACAAGTTCTGCTTTTCCCGGTCCCTCTGCTTTATATTCGACGTCCTTATAAATATCTCCATATGCATGTCTTGCAATTACTATAGGCTTTTCCCATGTCTTCACATATGGTTTAATTGTATTTACTATAATTGGCTCACGGAAAACAGTACCATCAAGGATAGATCTTATTGTTCCGTTAGGGCTTTTATACATTTTTTTTAAATTATATTCCTTAACTCTTTCTGCATTAGGCGTAATTGTTGCACATTTTACACCAACTCCGTACTTTTCAATTGCATTAGCAGCATCATTGGTAATCTGATCGTCAGTATTGTCTCTTTCTTTAATTCCCAGGTCATAGTACTCAGTTTTCAGATCTATATAAGGTAAAAGAAGTGTATACTTTATCATTTTCCACAGGATACGGGTCATTTCATCTCCATCCATTTCTACCAGTGGAACTGTCATCTTAATCTTCATAATTTATCCCCTCTAAATTATTAATTTCTATATTTGATTTTGCTCTTAATCCAGGATAATTTTCCGCCCATCTTCAGGATTTCTGCATCAGATTCTGAAAGTGTATCAGTAACTTCAATCTCTATATTTTTTGTAATATTCTTTAATATAACTCTGCCCTTTAAATTGCCGATAGTAACTGTAAGTGTATCACCCGCTTCAATCTTTTCGTAATCTGCCGGGTTCTTAAAGGTCAATGGAACAATTCCAAAGTTAATAAGATTAGCAAGGTGAATCCTGGCAAAGGATTTTACTATAACTGCTTTAACTCCCAGGTATTTCGGTGCAAGGGCTGCATGCTCACGGCTTGAACCCTGTCCGTAATTGTCACCGGCTATAATAAATCCGCCATTTTTTTCCTTTGCACGGCTGTAGAAATTACTGTCCACTGCTTCAAAAACATGCTTTGATATTTCAGGCACATTGCTTCGGAGCGGAAGTATTTTTGCACCTGCCGGCATTATATGGTCAGTAGTTATATTATCCTGAAGCTTTATAAGTGCTTCTCCTAAAAGTACATCAGGTAAGGTTCGGAAATCAGGCAGAGGTGCAATATTCGGGCCATACTGAACCTGAACTCTCGCTGCCTTTTCAGCAGGCAGAGGCTTAATAATCATATTATCATTGATTATAAACTCCTTCGGCATTTCAAATTTAGGACACTTTCCAAGAGTTCTTGGATCAGTGAGTACTCCTGTAATTGCTGTAGCTGCTGCAGTTTCAGGACTTACTAAGTAAACTTCTGCATCTTTTGTCCCGCTTCTTCCCTCAAAGTTTCTATTAAAGGTTCTTACAGAAACGCCCTTGGAGCAGGGAGCAGCTCCCATTCCAATACATGGTCCGCAGGTATTTTCAAGCATTCTGGCACCGGCTTTAACAAGATGTTTCATATCCCCGCTTTCAATAAGATGCTCTGTAACCTGCCTGGAACCGGCACTGATTGTCATATGCAGATTCTCTGAAACTGTTTTGCCTTCCATGATTTTTGCTACAATCATAAGGTCTCTTAAAGATGAATTTGTGCAGGAGCCTATTGCTACCTGATCAGCCTTTAATCCAGCTAACTCAGCTACTGTCTTAACCTTGCCCGGGCTGTGAGGCAGAGCTGCCATTGGCACTACCTCATCCAGATTAATTTCCATAACTTCATCATACTGTGCATCCTCATCAGGTACAATTTCTACCCAGGCATCTTCTCTTCTCTGAGCCTTTAAGAATTTTCTTGTAACTTCATCACTTGGGAAAATGCTGGTGGTACATCCTGTTTCCGTTCCCATATTTGTAATGGTAGCACGATCGGGAACACTTAAATTTTTAACACCAGGTCCACAATACTCCAGTACCTTTCCTACTCCCCCATTAACATTTATGCGGCGCAGCACCTCTAAAATTACATCCTTTGCAGAAACCCAATCCTGAAGCTTTCCGGAAAGATGAACGCCCACAACCTTAGGATATTTTACTTTAAAGGTAACACCTGCCATTGAAACAGCCACGTCCAGACCACCTGCTCCAAGTGCAAAACAGCCAATTCCGCCTGCAGTTGGTGTATGACTGTCAGATCCAATTAATGTCTTTCCGGGACGGGCAAATCTCTCCAGGAAAAGCTGATGGCAAATGCCATTTCCAGGTCTTGAGAAGTAAATCCCATGCTTAGCAGCTACTGACTGCAGATAGCGGTGATCATCAGGATTTTTAAAGTCAGTCTGAAGGGTGTTGTGATCCACAAAGCTTACACTAAGCTCTGTTCTTACACGTTCTATGCCAATAGCCTGAAATTGCAGATAAGCCATTGTTCCGGTGGCATCCTGAGTTAGTGTATGGTCAATTTTGATAGACACTTCCTTCCCCGCTTCAGGTATACCTTCTGCAATATGCTCCTTCAAAATTTTTTCGGTAATTGTCCCTGACATTTCATTCCTCCTAATTTTCATTTTTTTATTTACAATAAAACTACCCCTTAACATTTCTGCTAAAGGGCATAAATAAACCGTTGAACATCTTTATAAAAAATATATAAAAAATATATCTTAACACTTATCATCAACTTTCACCTCTCACAGCGTTTCTGATGAATTAATAAATGCAGTTCTTCTAACTTTGTTTCAAGTTAATGTATCTTTACCACCATTACAGAGGCAGAAAAGTTCTATCGTTTCGCTTAGTTTCTTTTTAGCCTTTATATGCTGTATTTTGATAATTGTATGCTATTATACTGTAAATATATGCTATGTAACATTATAATAAACATACTTTACAAATTATAGTATACATTTTAATGTTTTTCAGTAAGGGTTTACATAGTAAATTTTGCAATAAAGGGTGCAATTATTGCCAATGGTTATGACGGGATTGATGCAGAATCCAGCCTTTACTTCAAGACGATTTTGTATTTATAGTATTCCGCCATAAATAAAAAGCTCACAAACCATTACAGTTGTAAGCTTTTTTTCTTTTCCATATCTATTAAAGTTTCCTCACTCCAGTCAATATATAATTTTGCCTGACGAATCCCTAAGTTTAATACCTGGAGGATCTGCCTATGATTGTTATGAACTTCTACTATTTGATTTAATTCCGATTCGAATAAATTAAACAACTTCAGTTTTTCTTCTGACTGTTCTTTAAATCTAATTATATGTCTTCGCATTTCCTCAATATTTTTAGGAGTTGACAAAAACATCTTTAAAAGGAATTCGGATCTTACGGAATCTTTTTCATTTTCTTTTTCCATCCACTTTTTAAACTCTTTTTCACCCTGCAGAGTTATTTTGTAGCTCACTTTTTCACGCTTTATATTTCCTTCTGATAGAGCAGCAGAAATCTCAACCAAACCTTCCTCTGCCATTTGATTAAGTTCAGGATATATCTGGCCATAACTTTCCTGCCAAAAGAAAGACATCCGTTTGTCTATAATCTTTTTTAGTTCATATCCGCTTAAGTTTTCCTCCTGAAGTAATCCAAGTAAAACATACCTCGTTTTTTTCACTTTTATTTTCTCCTTTATTTCACTTTATAAGTAATTACCTTTTTAGGACAGTTATCAATGCATGCTCCGCATAATATACATTCATTATCATCCATCTTTCCCATTTGAACCTTTTCTGCTACATTAAGGCTCATGGGACAGCTTTTATCACACATATGGCAGTTTATACATGCACTTTTATCTGCAGATAACCTAAGCCTTTTAATATGCAGCAGTTTTCCTATTTTACTTCCCAGGACCATAAATGGTGCCATATAGCAAAAATAATGGCAGAAGATTCTCTTACCAAATATACATGGAATTAAGATCAGTAGTATTACTGAATAATATATAAAATAATCACTTATATTTGCTATAGAAACTCCATTAGTAGTCATATAGAAAAAGTCTACCGTTAGTTTTTGTTTTCTAAATATAAAGCAAATAATTATAATTGTTATCCATACCAGCCAAATTACATACTTAATATTATTTTTCCATCCCTGTTTAGGACTCTTACCGCTTATAAGCATGGCACATTCCTGTAATCCGCCTGCAGGACATAAATACCCACAGAATAATCTTCCAAAAAAAATTGAACCCAACAACATTACAAGAAATACAATGAAACTTCCGTTGACTATTCCGTCCATTGCCCCCAGAATAATTAACTCTGGTGAGATGTAATATATGGTTAATGGAAATAGTAACAGTGCAATTATTAATATCAACTTTCTAATATTTTGTCTTTTCACAATTCTACCCTCTTTTTAATATCTTTTAGATATATATCTTAAAGATATATTAGCACATAAATTTTAGTATTACAATAGTATAAATGAAAATATTATAATAATAACTAATATTCGTCTAAAGATGCAAAGTTTATTAATAAATTCAGTTACAAAATGCAGTAGAAACTTTTACTATGCTTAATAAAGTATTTACTTGTAATCTATAAAATTGATTAGAACGCATAATGATAAGGTAATGAATGATGACAGCATAAAAAAAGCTCACAAACCATTACAGTTGTGAGCTTTTATATGGCAGGGGTACCAGGACTTGAACCCGAACCAACGGTTTTGGAGACCGCTACTCTGCCAATTGAGCTATACCCCTAAGACAAAATTTATTATATTATATTTTTTCCATAAAAGCAAGAGTTTATTTTCTCCCTATAGGCTAAGAGGGGGCTGCTCCCCTGCTTAGTTTACTCTAAAGCCTGCTTCCTTAACCTTTTCTACAACAGCATCAAAATTATCAGCTCTTACCCTTACTACTATTTCCTTCACATCAGTCTTTACTTTAGGATCAATTACAGCAAAGCTTATTATATCGCCGCCCTCTTCTGATATTATCTTGGAAAGTTTTGATATCTGTCCCTTTATGTCATAGGCAATTACTGAAAGTCTTTTCCCTTTATTAAGTCCCAAAATTTCAGTAAATTCATTAAATATTGCTTTATGTGTGAGTATGCCATGAAATTTGTTATCTCTGTCTACAACTGCTATAAATGGCGTCATGTTCGTAACTAAGAAATTTGCAGCCTCTTCTACCTGAGCCATAGGGAATATTTCAGGCACATCAGTTTTCATCACCTTTTCAACCGTGAAATCCTCCATGTAGCTTACTCTATCCGGGCACTCCTCGAAATAATACTCGTATATTTTATCTTTTGATATAGAACCATAGAACTTATCTTCACAAACTACCGGCACAGAAAGAAGATTGCTCTTCTTTATTATGTCTAATGCCTTTCTAACATTGTCATTTGGAGATACTGTGATCAAAGACTCCTTTTCCATCATTAGACTTTTTACAAACATAATATTCCTCCTTATAACACTATATCACCATGTAAAAATCTAAAATATTTTAGATTTTTTTCAAGGGAATTAATAACATCATCATTACAGGGGAGTGAAATTTTCATGGTTTTTAAATTATTTATTTTGATAAACATTTGGTTATTCAAAAGTTCATTATCATCAGCATATATAAATACTCCCTTTTTATCGCTTTCTTTATACTCTTCAGTACTTTGAGATTTAAGATTATAGTAATCTGTAAATACTTTATATCTTTCATCAGGATAAATAAAAATATAATTTTTTAAGTCTTTCCCAACTTCTCTTCCTTTTGCCAGATAGAAATTTATAAGCTTGATGTATGTATTATAGTTATTTTCATATGTATCTCTATTTTTGGGGTCTAAATCCTGAACAGCATTTTTTATATTAAGTATTGCTATTTTCAGATTGTCCCCATTCAGGTAATAAAAAGGGAGAGCTTGTAAGCTTTTTACCTCAGTACCCCCCCTTGTTACGCATACCTGATTTAATTTTATGTTTCCTGCCAAACTAATAATATCCTTAGCAAAGGGTTCGCTTACTTTACTGTTATATATATATGCATCATAGTTTTTTATGGTACTTTTCAGGTTCTCTGAAAGCTTGTATCCATTCTGCTGCTCAACATTGTTAAACATAACATCTACAGTCTTAGGATATGTAGATATACTATTTATTATTTTATTAATCATTTTATCATTAACTAACACTTTAATCTCTTTAGTTTTTACTTGGGTTTTAGTTGGAACTTTATTCGTACTATTTTTCACGAAAAAAGAAGCAATTACCAATAATACTAATAATAGTATCATTATTTTTTTCATAACTTCACCTCATATATATTCCGAAGGTTAATACTATTTTACTTATTTATATAAAATATTGCAAATAAATTATAGGTTTTCTTTTTGTCTCCTTTATTATAAAATATGAATAGACAAAGAGGTGATTAATATGGTATTTGAAGAAATCAGCGCTGAAGGTACTTTTAGGCTGGGAAAAAATCTGGGCAGGCTGCTTAAAGGCGGAGAAATAATCACACTTAACGGAGACCTGGGAACCGGCAAAACAGAATTCACAAAGGGAATAGCCGCAGGTCTTGATATAGATGATTATATAGTGAGCCCTACTTTTACAATTTTAAATGAGTATGAAGGGAGACTTAAGCTTAACCATTTTGACGTATACAGAGTATACGATCCTATGGAGATAAAGTCCATCGGATTTGATGAATATATTTTTGGAGATGGCGTTTCTGTAATTGAATGGTCAGACCTTATAGAGGATATAATTCCAGATAATATTATAGATGTAAGGCTTTATAAGGACTTATCAAAGGGTCTTGATTACAGAAAAATAATTATTGAAGATAAGAAAAATAAACTAAATCTAAAGGAGCTATTATGAGAGTTTTAAGTATCGACACTTCAACAGAAGCTGCATCTGTTGCAGTAATAGAAGAAAACAAGCTTTTATGTGAAATAAATATAAATCACAAGCTGCAGCACTCGGTGATTTTAATGGAAGAGATAGATAAGACTCTTTCTTACCTTAAAATGTCTTTAGATGATATAGATGGTTTTGTTTTATCTAAGGGACCCGGGTCTTTCACCGGGCTTAGAATAGGTGCCGCTGTAATTAAAGGTTTATCTCAGGGATCAGGCAAGAGATTTATTGCTGTATCCTCATTGGACGGTTTAGCAAATAATCTAAACTTTTCTGATGGGATTATAATTTCCATGATTGATGCCCTAAGGGATAAGGTATATGCCAGATTTTACAGTGCACTATCTGGTATAAAATATGAATCTGAAATAATGCTGATTGAAATAGATGAGCTGATTAGTATAGCCGGGACCTACCCTAAAGTAATTTTTATAGGAGACGGAAGTACTAAATACAAAGAAAGGCTTAAGACGCTTTCTAATGCTCAATTTGCACCTCCATCTTCTAACCTTTGCAGGGCCTCCTCCTTAGGAGAAATAGGCATTAAGCTTTTAAACGAAGGAAAAAGTGATGATATATTTACTTTTACACCACTTTATATAAATAAATGTTATGCAGAAAAAGAACTGGAAAATAAGGAGAAAAGCCATGCTTAATGTAATAATCGAAAATGCAACAAGACTTGATACAGAAGATATTATGGAGATAAGCCGTCAATGTTTTTCATATCCCTGGACCAGAAAATCAATTGAAAATGAATTTGATAATAACCCTGCTTTTTATCTGGTTGCTAAGGTTAACGGAAAAGCAGTTGGCTTCGGAGGCTTTTGGCTTATATTTGATGAGGCTCATATAACTAATATCGCAGTTCTTCCTGAATACAGAAAGCTTGGTATAGGCTCAATATTGTTAAAGGCAATGTTTGATAAGGCTAAATCAAAAGATGCCACTTCAATGACTCTGGAGGTTAGACGGTCAAACAGCAAAGCTTTAGGACTATACTCCAAATTTAATTTTGTCAAAGAGGGTGTCAGACCTAATTATTATAATGAGCCAAAAGAAGATGCAATTATAATGTGGAACAGAAGCATATAAGAGAATCTGGTGCCGCAGAGTTTGAATTTTATGATTTAGTACAGTATAAAAAGCAGCTGCCTGTAAATCATTTACAGGCAGCTGCTTTTTATTTTTGTTTTAATATCGGGGATACCTTTTTATAAAGACTTAGTGTAATTATTGAATGTACTATTGCTTTAATGGCATTAAACGGAAGTATTGCCAGGAAAATATATGTTTTCATATCCGTAATCATAGGGTTTGCCTTAGCTGAAGCTCCAACTATTGCATCTAAATTCCAGCCTAAAACTTTTGCATAGAGCGGCAGGAAAACATAAACATTTAATATTCCGGAAACAATGACCATAACTATTGAAGCTGCAGCAAGTGATTCAAGCGCTCCTTTTTTAGTCTTTTTTCTCTTATAAATAAGTCCTGCTGTAAATACGAAGAATGCACCTACTAAGAAGTTAGCCAGTTCTCCAACGAAACCAGTTCCGCCTACAAATAGTCCGTGAAGGATATTTTTAACAAGCTCAATTAAGACTCCATAAACAGGTCCTAATGAGAAGGCGCCGATTAAAGCTGCAATATCGCTGAAATCAAATAACAGGAAATTAGGCATCATTGGGAGCATAAAATTAAGATACATGATTAAAAATGCTATTACCCCCAAAAGTGAAGTTTTGATCAGGTTACCAAGATTTTTATTACGCATTTTTCCTCCTATTTCAGGGTCAGGCGAAATAAAAAAAGCCCCAATCAGGGCTTTGATTTCGTATCTTCTTTCATCCAGACTTTAACTGTCGGCTCTGGAATTCAACCAGATCATGCCATAAGGCTTGCGGGCTATACCGCCGGTGGGGAAACAAACCCCGCCCTGAAGAATAATTTATTTTAAATAATTATACTATATTTTCATTGAAAGTGCAATCCTGTTTCTCTTCTCATCAACAGAAAGAATCCTAACCTCAACTATGTCTCCTACAGATACTACATCCAGCGGATGCTTTACAAAGCCTTCCTTAAGCTCACTTATATGAACCAGACCATCCTGGTGAACCCCAATGTCTACAAAGGCTCCAAAGTCAGCTACATTCCTTACTGTACCCTTAAGAATCATACCCTCTTTAAGATTTGTAATATCAACTATTCCTGTTTTTAAGATAGGCTTTGGCAGCTCTTCTCTTGGGTCTCTTCCCGGTTTTTTAAGCTCCTTTATTATATCCTTAAGCGTTGGAAGCCCCAGCTCTAATTCTTCTGAAAGCTTACTTACTCCATACTCCTCTGCTCTTTTATCAATATCAGATAGTTTATTTACTTCTTCTTTTTTATATCCCAAAATTGAAATAAGCATTTCAGCCTTTTTGTAAGATTCCGGATGAACAGAGGTGTTGTCAAATACATCAAAGCTTTCAGGTACTCTTAAAAATCCTGCACACTGAGTAAATACTTTATCTCCCAGCCTTTTTACCTTAAGAAGCTCAGATCGACTCTTAAACTTTCCGTTTTCCTCCCTGTATGAAACTATATTTTTTGCTATAGCTGCGTTTATTCCGGAAATATAAGAAAGTAGGGACGGAGTTGCCATATTAAGGTCTACTCCTACTGAATTTACGCAGTCTTCTACTGTTCCCCTTAGTGATTCGTCCATTTTCTTTGGAGTTACATCATGCTGGTACTGCCCTACCCCTATAGATTTAGGGTCTATTTTAACCAATTCAGATAGAGGATCCTGAAGTCTCCTTCCTATGGATATAGCTCCTCTCAGTGAAACATTTATACTAGGATATTCTTCTGTTCCAAGTTTTGAAGCTGAGTAAACTGAAGCTCCCGCCTCAGATACTATAACGTAGAATAAATCCATATTTTTTTCTTTTTTTACTTCTTCAATAAGCCTTACTATTACCTCTTCAGACTCCCTTGAGGCTGTTCCGTTTCCTAATGATACTACAGATACATTATGTTTATATACAAGCTCCTTAAGCTTTTTAACTGAGCCTGCTATGTCATTTTGAGGTGCTGTTGCGTAAACCGTTGCAGTATCTAAAAGCTTTCCTGTATCGTCTAATACAGCTATCTTACAGCCTGTTCTAAAGCCTGGGTCATAGCCTAGCACTACCTTCCTTTTTATAGGGGGAGACATAAGAAGAGCCTTCAGGTTTGACTTGAATATACTTATAGCTGAGTTTTCTCCCTTATCTGTAAGTTCATTTCTTATTTCTCTTTCAACTGATGGGAAAATAAGCCTCTTTAAAGAATCCTTTATACTGTTTTCAATATATATGTCAGTAATAGAGTTCCCTTTTAAAAGCTTTCCTTTTAAATATTCTATTATTTTATCATTATTACAGGTAAGCTTTACGCTGAGCACCTTATCCTTTTCTCCTCTGTTTATTGCCAAAATTCTGTGAGGAGGGATTTTAAATATTTTTTCACTGTAATTATAATACATCTCATAAGGCGTTACATCCTCAGTATTACCTTTGGACTCAACTAGTCCTTCCCGCCTCAGGTATGCTCTCAGATACTTTCTGTAATCAGCTTCATCTGAAATCATTTCAGCTATAATGTCCTGAGACAGGTTTAAAGCTTCCTCTCCTGTTGTTACTCCCTTTTCCTCGTCTATGTATTTCGCTGCTTCCTGTAATATATCACCTTTAAAATTTCCTTCTATTATGGTATCTGCGAGAGGCTTTAATCCTTTCTCGGCTGCTATGATTGCCTTGGTTCTTTTTTTTGCTTTGTAAGGCCTATAAAGATCCTCTACTTCTGATAATATCTCTGAAGATAAAACAGAATTTTTAAGTTCCTCAGTCAGCTTTCCCTGCTCATCAATAAGCCTTATAACATCCTCTTTTCTATTCTCCAGATTTCGAAGATATAGGAGTCTGTCATTTAAATTTCTTAATATTTCATCGTCTAATCCTCCGGTTGCTTCCTTTCTGTACCTGGCAATAAAAGGTACAGTATTTCCATCATCTAACAGAGTTATAAAGCTTTCCACCTGGGATTCCTTTATATTAAATTCTTTTGCCAGTTTATTTTTTATGCTTATCATATGTCCTCCTTAATAATCCTCATATATACCTATATTATTTCATATTATTAATAGAAGGAAATTGCATAATTCAAAATGAAAAAACCATAAGGTTATGCAATTCCTATAATAGAAACAATTATAGGAGTTTATTGTGAAAAGAAAGTTTTATGTCACCATCTTGTGCACTCTTACTATTTTACTTCTTTTTTTAGTAAATTTAAAGCTAAGGATTCCAAAATTTAATAGTTGCAGCTTTATTAAAGTTACAAAAGATTTATCCTCGGATTTTTATAAGGGACGAATGATAGGTTCTATAGAAAATGAGTATGCAGGTTACTATATAAAGGATAAGCTAAGTACCCTGGGAGTAGCTGCAGTCTTTGAAAAATACTCAGCCCTTTGCCCTGTTAAAGGAAATTCTATTCCTTATATTAAGGTTTATGACAGAAATGGCAAGCTGAAAAAGGAATATAAATACGGTACTGATTTCAAAGAAGATATGGGAAATTTTAAAATTAACAGCCTGATTTTTTCTAATAAAGATAAAATCTCTAAAAGCGATTATTATATTCAGGTATTTAAAAATAATGACAGCTTCCTCTTATTGTCCCCTCAAGACGGAAATATATCCTTTAGAAGCTCATTCATTAAGGATTCTCCCTTCGATATGGTATTTTTATTAAAAAAGGAGGCTCTGACAGAAATAAATAAGTTCATAGCTGATGGCTGCAATATATCTTTAAGTACACCAATAACTATTGAAAATAAGAATTTAAGTAGTGTGGTGGGAATTATTAAAGGAAAAGACAGTTCCTACCCTCCTCTTATTCTATCTGCTCATTATGACCATGTTGGTACAGATTTCAGCGGCAATATTTATAATGGTGCATTAGATAATGCTTCGGGAGTTTCATTTGTATACCAAATGGCTGAATATATTAAAGATATGGGACAGCCAAAGGGGGACATTTATATAGTCCTGTTTAATGGAGAAGAAGGAGGATTTTTAGGATCCTATGATTTTTGTATGAACCATTTCGCTGATATTAAAAATGGAAAGGTATTAAATTTTGATATGATTGGAAGTACCTCTGTTCCTCTTTGCATAATGACAGCAGAGAAGGATTCTCCTGAGGAAGGTTTTGCCAAAGAAATGTCAAAAATATGTAAAAACTATAAGCTTAATTTTAATTACCTATATCAAAATGCTTCAGACCATACTCCTTTTAGAGAGGCTGGAATAGATGCTATAACATTTTGTGATGATGATACTTCTAAAATACACACACCTGCGGATAAAATTAATATTATTGATAAAGAAGGGGGAGAAAGATGCTTTAAAGTAGTGTCTAAAGAAATACTAAATTATGAATATAACGATAATATAATTTTTTATGTTGATTATTTGATAATAGCAGCTTCTGCCCTGGTAATTATATTTTTAGCTTTACTTGTAAGGAATAAAAGAAGAGATTTTAAGTCAAAAGCGTAAAAATATAACGCCTGACTGCCAATAAAATGGCAATTCAGGCGTTTTTTATACTATGAATTTTTCATAATGACATCTTCAACAATATCTGCAACATTTTCACATTTATCACAACATTTTTCAAGCTGATCAAACATTACCGTCCAGGACATAACCGATACTGGGTCAATATTATCTGTGTACAGACGCCGCATTGCTCTTATGTAAATTGCATCTCCCTCATCTTCAAGTCTGTTTACTTCAACAATAGTGTTCTTAATATTAGATGATTTCCTGAAGTTTTCAAATTCCTTCAGTGTTTCCCTTAATGCAGATACACATTTTACTATAATTTCTGTAAATTCCAATGCCTCTGACCTTATTTCTGTAATATTAAACATATATGCACGGAGAAGGGCATCTTCTATGTTGTCTATAACATCATCAATTTCTTCAGATAACTGCATTATATCTTCCCTCTCAATTGGTGTCATAAATTCAGCTGCTAATTTCTTTGTTAATATATGCTTTTTAGCATCTCCGGCATGTTCAATTTCATGCATATCTTTTATTATTTGGGATAGTTTATCGGTGTTATAATTCTTTAAAACCTCATTAAGCTTAGTAGCTGCCTGATAAGAATAATCCACCATTTCCACAAACATTTCAAAATAATTATTTTCCTTTTTTCTTGCCATATTTAAGACTCCTTTTTTATTAGAATATCCTAATGAAAAGCTTTGTTGTTAAATAACCTATTAGACCGCAGCCAGGAAATGTGAGCACCCATGTTAACACCATTTCTTTAACAACTCCCCAGTTTACACAGGAAAGCCTTTTTGCGGCACCTACGCCCATTATAGCAGTAGTTTTTGTATGGGTTGTACTAACAGGAATGCCGGTTATGGATGATAATAAAAGGCAGCTGGCTCCAGCCATATCTGCAGAAAAGCCTTGATATTTTTCCAGCTTTACCATGTCCATACCAACAGCTTTAATAATTCTATATCCTCCTATTGATGTTCCTAATCCCATTACTATAGAACACAGCATCATAAGCCATACAGGAATATCAAAATTTGCAGGGAGAGGTTTACCTGCTGCCATAAATATTCCTAACATAAAAACTCCCATAAATTTCTGACCATCCTGAGCACCATGCATAAATGCCATGCAGGCTCCTCCGAATATCTGTGCACCATTGAAAAATTTATTGGTCTTTGAGCGTTCCATACCACGGCATATAAATTCTGTAATCCTAACTATGACAAATCCCATTACAAAACCAAGTACAGTAGAAAGTACAAGCCCGTATATAACCTTAATCCATTCAGCACCGTTTATACCACCAAGTCCATTATGAAGTGCTATGGCAGCTCCTGAAAGTCCAGCTATAAGTGCATGACTTTCGCTTGTAGGTATACCAAATTTCCATGCTGCTGTTGCCCAGGCAACTATTGCAAAAAGTGCTGCGCAAAGTGCTACTGTTGCTTCATGAGAACCACCGCTGAAATTTACCATATTTGATATGGTTATGGCTACCTTTTTGTTTACCATTGTCATTAAAAATACACCGAAAAAATTAAATATTGCTGCCATTATGATGGCCGCCTTTGCTGACATTGCCCTTGTTGAAACACAGGTTGCTATTGCATTTGGCGCATCAGTCCAACCATTAACCAGAATAACACACAGGGTTAGAATTACTGTAATCAAAAGCAGTGGGTTTGATATCATTTGATTAATAAATTCATTCATACAATTTTACTCCTAAATTATTTCATTCCTGATTTTTTATATAGAAATAACTTTTACAATTTATATCTCATTAAATTTTTTCACCCATATATCATAATTTGGTGTTTTAATGCAGGCGCCAGAAAATGAGGGTTACCCCTCATTTTTATTCTTTCCAGATAAATACTCCCTTATAAAATTGTCTATATTTCCATCCATTACTCCTGATACATCTGATGTCTCATATCCGGTTCTGTGATCCTTCACCATTGAATAAGGATGAAATATATAAGATCTTATTTGACTTCCAAAACCATTATCCAATTGAATTCCGGCTAAATCTTCTATTCTTTCTTTATGTGCTCTTTCTTTTAATTCTGCCAGCTTTCCTTTAAGCATCTTCATAGCTTCCTCTTTGTTTGAATGCTGACTTCTTTCATTTTGGCACTGGACAACTATTCCTGTTGAAATATGAGTTATTCTAATAGCAGACTCAGTTTTATTAACGTACTGGCCTCCTGCTCCTGAGGCTCTGTAAGTATCTACTCTCAGATCTTCAGGTCTTATCTCAATGTCCTGATCAGGTGTAAGCTCCGGCAGTACCTCCATGGAGGCAAAGGAAGTCTGTCTTTTATTGTTTGCATTAAAAGGAGAAAGGCGTACCAGTCTATGAATACCTTTTTCTGCTTTTAGATACCCATAAGCATAATCTCCTGATATTTTTAAAGTCACACTTTTCACTCCAGCTTCATCACCGGCAATATAATCTAAAGTTTCTGCATTATATCCTTTTTTTTCAGACCACCTGATATACATTCTAAGAAGCATATCCGTCCAATCCTGGGCATCTGTTCCTCCGGCTCCGGCATGGAGAGTTATTATTGCATTATTTTTATCATATTCTCCTGACAGCAGAATAAGTGTTTTAAAATCCTCAATTTCCTTTGATATATCCTTGATGTCATTTAATACGCTGTTTAGTTCATTGTCATCTTGCTCTTCCATCAAAAGTTCTAAAATTACCAGATTATCTTCTATCCTGCCACTCAGAGAATTATACTTATCAATTTTATCCTTTATTCCCTTTTCCTCTGCTGTTATCCTCTGAGCTCTATCCAGGTCATTCCAAAACAAAGGCTCCTGCATTACTCCATGAAGCTCTTCTATTCTAAGGCTAAGTCCTGGTATGTCAAAGTGAATCCCTGATTTCTATAAGTCCTTTTTTCAAATAATTTAAGTTCTCTTTGGCTTCTTCAATTTTAATTATCATCTTATCACTCCAAATTAAGCATTTCTTCCGCAGCAGTTTTTATACTTTTTGCCGCTTCCACAGGGACATGGATCGTTTCTGCCAATTTTATCCTTTTTAACTATTGGCTTTTTCTTTACACTGTCATCCTGATTTGTTCCTGTTTCTTTTGCCACTCTTTCCCTCTCAGGTGCTTTCTGCAGCTGAACATGTGCCAGGTATTTAACAGTATCAACTTTAATATTGTATACCATCTCTTCAAACATATCGCTTCCTTCAAATTGATATGCCTGAACCGGATCCTGCTGCTTGTAAGCACGAAGACCAATACCCTGCTTTAACTGATCCATGTTGTCTATATGGTCCATCCATTTTGTATCAACAACTCTAAGAAGAATAACTCTTTCTATCTCTCTAAGCTGCTCTGTTCCAACCTGTTTTTCCTTTTCTTCATATAATTTTAAAGCTATATCTGAAAAGTCTTCTATCAATTTTTCATTTGTAAGGTCTTTCAATTCTTCCATTTTAACCATTCCCTTTGGCAGGAACAGCTCTTCAAAATACCTTACAAGGCTTCCTAAATCCTCAGTGTGGTTCTCCTCAATTCCTGTCATATGAGAATTTACTGAAGTCTCTACCACGTTCTTTATCATAATCTGCATCTGATCCTTAAGATCCATATTGGATAAAACCTGCTGTCTTTCCTTGTATATTATCTCTCTTTGCTTATTCATAACATCATCATACTGAAGCAAAGTTTTTCTTATATCAAAGTTATTTCCTTCAACCTTCTTCTGGGCATTTTCTATGGCATTTGTAACTGTCTTGCTTTCTATTACGTCTTCTTCTGAAAATCCCCATCTTTCGACTACTCCTTTAATCCTGTCTCCGCCGAATATTCTCATCAGGTCATCCTCTAAGGAAACATAAAATCTTGAAGATCCCGGGTCTCCCTGACGTCCGGAACGTCCTCTCAGCTGATTATCAATACGCCTTGATTCATGTCTTTCTGTTCCTATTATTGCAAGGCCTCCTAGGGCAACTACACCTTCACCTAATTTAATATCGGTACCTCTTCCTGCCATATTGGTAGCTATAGTTACAGTACCCAGTTCTCCTGCATGAGATATTATTTCTGCTTCCTTCTCATGGTATTTAGCATTTAATACCTGATGAGGGACCCCTCTTCTCTTAAGAAGTGAGGATAATACCTCTGATTTTTCTATGCTTACAGTACCAACCAGTACAGGCTGACTTGCTTTATGAAGTACTTCTATTTCATCGCATATTGCATTAAACTTTCCTTTTTCTGTTTTATATATAAGGTCTGATGCATCCTCTCTTATCATTGGCATATGAGTTGGTATAGCTACAACATCCAGACCATAGATCTCTCTGAATTCATTTTCCTCTGTCTGAGCAGTACCTGTCATACCAGACAGCTTATGATACATTCTAAAATAATTCTGGAAGGTAATAGTAGCCAAAGTTTTTGATTCACTTTCTACCTTTACCCCTTCTTTTGCTTCTATGGCTTGGTGAAGACCATCTGAGTATCTTCTTCCTTCCATAAGTCTTCCTGTAAATTCATCAACTATAATTACCTGGTCATCCTTAACCATATAATCTTTATCTAATCTCATCATGTAATTAGCTTTTAATGCCTGAACTATATGATGCTGAAATTCCATATTCTCAGGGTCAGCATAATTATTAAGATGGAAATAGTCCTCTGCCTTTTTAACACCTGAATCGGTTAAAATAACAGAGTTTGCCTTTTCATCTACTGTAAAGTCCTCTTCACTTTTAAGGCTCTTTACAAAATAATCTGCTACCTTATAAAGGTCTGTAGATTTTTCTCCCTGGCCTGAAATTATAAGAGGTGTTCTGGCCTCATCAATTAAAATCGAGTCCACCTCATCAACTATTGCAAAGGAAAGCTCTCTTTGAACCATTTCTTCTTTATAAATGACCATGTTGTCTCTTAAATAATCAAATCCCAGTTCGTTGTTTGTGGCATAGGTTATGTCACATCTATAAGCATTTTGTCTTTCTTCCTTTGTTAAATCATGAAGAATAACTCCAACAGACAGTCCTAAAAATTCATGAATCTGACCCATCCACTCCTTATCTCTGTTTGCCAGATAGTCATTTACTGTTACAATATGTACACCATTTCCAGCAAGTGCATTAAGGTAGGACGGCAGTGTGGCAACCAGTGTTTTTCCTTCACCGGTTTTCATTTCTGATATTCTTCCCTGATGAAGAATAACTCCTCCTATCAGCTGCTCTCTAAAATGTTTTTGTCCAAGAACTCTGTATCCTGCTTCTCTTACAACTGCAAAAGCTTCAGGCAAAATATCATCTAAAGTCTCTCCCTTACTTAATCTTTCTTTAAATTCCTCTGTTTTCCCTTTAAGCTCTTCATCGCTTAATTTTTGCATATCTTCATCTAATTCTTCTATTTGGTCTACTATAGGTATAATCTTCTTAAGTTCTCTTTCGCTGTAGCTTCCGAATATTTTATCAAATAAACTCATTTTATCATCCTCACTTAAAATTTAGTACTCATAATATTATACTATTATAATTGATTTCCTACAACTGAAGAAAAATTAATTAATTTATTATACATTTTCTCAAATCATGAAAATTATAGTATAATAGTATTAGAAATTTGTTATGGGGGTAGAATTATGAAAGATATCAGATTAAACAAACTGGCAAAGCTGCTGGTTAATTACTCAGTTAAAGTTAAAAAGGGAGACTTTGTTCTGATTAGCTGCGAAGATGTAGCTGAGCCTTGGATGATTGAGGTAGCAAGAGAAGCAATTAAGGCAGGCGGGCATGTAGAAACAGTTTTGGAATCAGCTGAGCTTAAGAATGTTATGCTTAATAACTCTACTAAGGAGCAGCTTCTTCAGGATAATTATCTCAGGACGAAGGCCATGGAAAAGGCTGATGTATGGCTTAGTGCCTGGGGAACAATAAATACAAAGGTGAATACCGGAGTTGAATCTGATAAGATAAAAAGCTTTACTCAGGGAGCCACCAGCTGGAGAAAACTTTATTCCTCAAAAATGGGAGACGGCTCCTTAAGATGGTGCGGAACACAATTCCCAACTCAATCTGATGCTCAGGAAGCTTCTATGAGTCTGGAGGAATATGAAGACTTTGTTTATGGAGCAGGTCTTATGGATAAGGAAAATCCTGAAGAGGAATGGAAAAAAGTAAGTGCTAAGCAGGACAGATGGGTTAAATATCTGGATACTAAAAAAGAGATACATATTGTATCTGAAGGAACTGACATTAAAGTAAATGTGTCAGGGAGAAAATGGATTAACTGTGACGGCAGAGTTAACTTCCCTGACGGAGAAATATTTACTTCTCCTGTAGATGATGATATTAATGGTCATATAACCTTTAGTTTCCCAGGAATTTATACAGGAAAGGAAATTGAGGGAATAAAGCTGGAAGTTAAGGATGGTTTAGTTGTTAAAGCCTCAGCTTCAAAAGGAGAAGAGCTTCTTCATTCACTTCTTAAAATAGATGAAGGAGCATCCAGGTTTGGGGAAGTAGCCATAGGAACAAACTACGGCATAAAGAATTTTACCAGAAACATGCTCTTTGATGAGAAAATAGGAGGCACAATCCATATGGCTATAGGAGACTCCATGGCGGAAGCTGGAGGATTAAATCATTCCTCGCTTCACTGGGATATGCTCTGTGATATGAGAAATGGTGGAAAGATTTATGGAGACGGAGAGCTTTTCTATGAAAATGGATTATTCAAAGATGAAATATTAAAAAAGTATAATCTATAAAAACCAACCGCATCAGTGTTATTCTGATGCGGCTTACTATAAGCATAGACTAGGAGAAGAATATGGAAAATGTAAAACTATTTAACACATTATCACGGAAAGTTGAAGACTTTGTTCCCATTGATAAATCGATTGTTAAACTATATACCTGCGGTCCTACTGTATATAATTTTTCTCATATCGGGAACTTAAGGACATATATATTTGAAGATATTCTCAAAAGGGTTCTCAAAGAGTCCGGTTACAAGGTTTTTCATGTAATGAATGTAACTGATGTGGGCCATCTTACTTCAGATCAGGATTCAGGGGAAGATAAAATGGAGATAGGCGCAGAGAGAGAAAACAAAAGTGCCTATGATATAGCAGAATTTTATTTTAAGGCGTTTAAAAAAGATATGAAAAGGCTTAATATAACTGAGCCTGATATATGGAGCAAAGCATCACAGCATATAAAAGATCAGATTGAATTTGTAAAAGTCTTAGAACAAAAAGGATATACTTATATATTATCTGATGGAGTTTATTTTGATACCTCAAAGGTAAAGGATTATGGCAAACTGGCCCAGCTTAACATTGAAGGTTTGAAAGCAGGAGCCAGAATAGAATTTACTGCAGGCAAGAAAAATATTACAGACTTTGCTCTTTGGAAATTTTCACCTAAAGATAAGAAAAGGCAGATGGAATGGGATAGCCCCTGGGGAATTGGTTTCCCGGGATGGCATATTGAATGCTCATCTATGGCAATGAAATATTTAGGAGACCGAATTGACATCCACTGCGGAGGTATTGACCATATCCCTATTCATCATACAAATGAGATAGCCCAGTCTGAAAGCTACCTGGGACATAAGTGGGTCAATTACTGGATGCATGGTGAGTTTCTAATGGGAGATAAAGATGAGAAAATGTCAAAGTCCGGAGACAGTTTCTTAACTGTTGATACACTTATAAATAAGGGCTATGATCCTTTAGTTTACCGCTATTACTGTTTAAATGCCCATTATAGAAAAGCTTTGGCATTTTCATTTAAGGCAATTGAAGCTTCTGATACTGCTTTTAATAAGCTTAAATCAAAAATTATTGAATTAAAGAAAAGCTGCACGGAACCAATTGAGGATCTTAACTTAAATTATCTGAAGGATTTTTATGCTGCTGCAAGAAATGATCTTAATGTTCCTATGGGAATCGGAATCATGTGGAACCTGATTAATGACAATAATGTATCTGATTCAGACAAATATGGGGCACTTCTTAAAATGGATAAGATTTTAGGCTTAGGCTTTAGTGAAATGAAAGAAAAAGAAGTGGAATTCAGCCCGGAAATATTAAATTTAGTAAATAAGAGACAGATTGCCAGAAAAAACAGAGATTTTAAATCAGCAGATTATATTCGTGATGAGCTTCTAAATCAGGGCATAGTTTTAGAAGACACTGCTCAGGGAGTTAAAATAAAGAAAGTTAAATAAGGAGGTAAAACCTCCTTATTTTTATGCTAATATAAAGATTATGCACTAACCCTTTTTATTACAACATGATTTTTCCATTTCCCCTTTTTAAATCTGATTACATATAGTGTACCCCGTACCAGCCAGTCTGTATACATTCCAAACCATATTCCTATAAGTCCAAAATGGAGGCTTATCCCTAATATATAGCCAAACGCCATTCTAAAAATCCACATCCCAATAAGCGATGTTGCCAGTGTATATTTAACATCTCCGGCTCCTTTCAGCCCTGAAGGAAGTACAAAGGAAATTGGCCAGATTATAATTGCAATTCCGTTTACTTTTAGTATGTGTGATACTATATTTATTATTTCTTTATTGTTTGTAAATAAATATCCTATATGGGTTGAAAAAATAAATGTAATTCCGCCTACTACAGCCAAAAGAATAGTTGAAAGTTTAACAGTATATGAAAGGCAGCTGGCTGCTTCATCAGTATCATCTCTTCCCATATACCTGCCAACCAGTGCTGTTGCAGCAATAGCCAGTGAGTTTCCGGGTATATTCATAAAATTAGCTGCTGAGTTTGCAATAGTGTTTGCAGCCAAAGCTGCTGTTCCCATACTTACTATAAATACCTGCAGGATAAGCTTGCCCCCATTAAACATAAGAGATTCTATGCTGGCGGGAATACCTATGCCAAATATGGGTTTAAGCAGTTCTTTGTTTAATTTAAATCTTCTTATTTTATTAAGCTTGATAACTTTTGAACCTCTGAGAAGAACTATAAGTATAATTACTGCTCCTGTTGTCCTTGCAGCTGCTATGCCAAGGGCCGCTCCCATAACACCCAGGGCCGGAAATCTTATAACCCCTATATTAAAGCCGTGAATAAATAAATATGTGAAAATAACATTAAGTATATTCATAAATATTGATATCTTCATTGGTGTCTTGCTGTCTCCTGCGCCCCTTAATATGCCGTTTGAAATTAAATCCAGGGTTATCAGAGGATAAGTAAGCAGCGTTATCCCAAAATAAACATTGGCATTATTAACGACTTCATATTCAGCAGAACCAAACAGTCCGGCAATAATGGGTTTTCTTAATACAGCCATCAAAATTGAAACAGATATGGATATAAAAATGCTGGTATATAATGCCTGCTTTGTAGCCTGGTTAGCTTTTTTAATATTATTTTGACCTATATACTGAGCTACAACTACAGTACCTCCAACAGCCAGAGCTGAAAAAATGCAATAAATATATTATTTATGGAATCTATCATTCCTATGGCAGAAACTGCTTCTTTTCCAATATGCCCTGCCATCATTGTATTTATAATTCCCATTAATGTAACAAACAGCTGTTCCATAAAAATAGGACCAGATAATTTGAACACATCTTCTCTGTATAATTTCATTAAAATCTCCTTGATATATATTCCCTTAACTTAAGAAACTGCATAATTAAAATTTATACATCTCTTTTTAGTTACAAAAAACATTATAGCACTTATTTCTGGAATTATTGAATTTTTCACCTTGACATTTTTATTCACTGAAGGTTGTATGAAAAGTTTATACTGCCCGATAAGCAAAATTTACGTTTTATTAATAAAGTATAAACAATACCTTATGGTCTTGTTATTTTATTCAAAATAATATAAAATTAACATATAGACATATTTTATTAAGATGAGAGGGGCTGAAATAATGAAAGTAAAAGTTATTGGTAAGAATATTGAGGTCACAAGTGCTCTTAAGGACGTAATAGAAAAGAAGCTTACTAAGTTTGAAAAGTATTTTGATCCTAGTGTAGTTGCTAATGTAAAATTAAGCGTAGTTAAAAATAATCACATAATAGAGGTTACAATCCCTTTTAATGGAATAATACTTAGAGGTGAAGAAGCGACAGCAGATATGTACACATCTCTGGATAAGGTATGCGATAAATTAGATGGTCAAATGAGGAAGCAGAAGACAAAACTCGAAAAAAGATATCACGGAGATTCGTTAAGATTTAAGGACATTCCTTCCTTTGATGAAGAAGATAATGAAGAATCTAAGATTGTTAAGGTTAAAAAGTTTGACGTTAAGCCAATGTCCCAGGAAGAAGCAATTCTTCAGATGGAGCTTTTAGGTCACAGCTTCTTTGTATTTAAGAACGCAGACGGCTTAGAGGTAAATGTGGTTTACAAGAGAAAAGATGGAAACTACGGTTTAATAGTATCAGAAGTTTAAAGTGCAGGCTGTCCTAAAAATTTAGGACAGCCTTTTTTATAACCAATGTATTAAAAAAGCAGCCTGAAAAGACTGCTGATTTTCTGTTATGTTAAGCCAGCTGACCTGGTTTTTGACCCCACACTCGCCTGCTGGAGCTTTTGCTACCCGGAATTAACCTCTCACTACTTACCCTCTCGCCTTAGCGGCAGGACTTACTTCTAAGCCGCACCATGCTCATTAAACTTTGTTTAACTTACGTGGATCGTTTCGCCTGC
>Ga0172378_10001063_pt1 | contig 24963 bp, 19 predicted proteins | sample GrowelOW332metaG_FD_119755 | JGI IMG/M metagenome (GOLD analysis project Ga0172378, IMG submission 119755) | Groundwater microbial communities from an aquifer near a municipal landfill in Southern Ontario, Canada - Pumphouse #3_1 metaG | ecosystem: Environmental > Aquatic > Deep subsurface >... | reverse complement strand
GAGAAAGAGCTAAAATAGCTGTCGAATCTTATGATGACAGAATTGATCCTGTTGGTGCTTGTGTGGGCGTAAAAGGATCGCGTATTCACGGTATTGTTCGTGAGTTACGCAACGAAAATATTGATGTTGTTAATTACACATCAAACACAGAATTGTTTATAAAACGGGCTCTAAGTCCTGCAAAAGTATCTTCTGTTCGATTGAATGAAGAAGAGCATAAAGCTGAAGTGTTTTTGAAACCAGAAGAGGTATCTTTGGCGATTGGTAAAGGTGGCATGAACATCAAACTAGCTAGTATGTTAACGGAATTTACCATTGACGTATTTCGCGAATTGGATGAGGCTGAAGAATCGGAAGATATCTATTTGGATGAGTTTTCAGATGAAATTGATGCTTGGATTATCACTTCAATAAAAGCTATAGGTCTTGATACAGCTAAAGCTGTTCTTCAAGCTCCTCGTGAGATGTTGATAGAAAAAGCGGATTTAGAGGAAGCCACGGTTGATGATGTATTACGCATATTAAAGGCGGAATTTGAGGAATAAAAAAACCGTTCGTTCAAACTTATTATTCATTTAAAAGAGAATATGGCGATTAGATTAGGTAAAGTAGCAAGAAATTTGAATGTGGGAATTTCAACTATTTCTGAATTTCTGCAGAAAAAGGGATTTGCATTGGACGATGTGAGTCCTAACGTAAAGATTACGCAAGAACAATACGAAGTGCTTGTGAAGGAGTTTAGTAGTGATAAATCACTAAAAATTGAAGCTGATAAATTTATCAAAGAGCGCCATAGTAATAAAGAAAAACAGCGTGCTAAAGCTGCTGAAGAAAGAGTAAAAGAAATTGAAACGGTTTTGCCTGAAGAGTCACGTCCTAAATTTAAACAGGTAGGAAAAATTGACTTAGATAGTATAGGGAAGAAACACAAAGTTGCTCCTGCAAAGGCAGATAAGATAGAGACACCCGTGGAGGTGAAGAAGGTTGAGGTAGTTAGTGATGTTTCTCCAAAAGAGAAACCTGTTGCTAAAAAGAAAGAGGAAAAGACTGTAAAAGTGAAACAGTTACCAACTGTTGAAAAAACGGAAGAAGTAGACAAAAAAATGTCTGCTCCAACTGTCGTAAAACAGCCTGTTAAAAAAAATGATGTTGTTGTTGAAACAACTAAAAATGTAATTAAGGAAAATTCTGTGGAGAAACCTAAAGAAAAAAATATAACTGTAACCAAGGCAAAAAAGGATACTGTATTGCGTACAGAAGAAAAAACAGCAGTGAAAGAAAAAGATAAACCAACTTTAACCGAGACGAATTCGGCTAAGGTGTTCAAGTTACACAGTGATGAGCCTCAGTCTCAAATCAAAGTGTTGGGTAAAATAGACCTTTCCTCAATAAATCAGTCTACCCGTCCAAAGAAAAAGACTAAAGAGGAAAAACGTAAAGAACGCGAAGACAAAAATAAGGTCAGAACGGATCAGAAAAAATTGCGTGATACTTCGAAGACAACAACAACTGCTTCTAGTGCCGCTTCTGAAGAGGCAAAAAAACGTAAAAAACGTGCTCGCATTAATAAGGAGAAAGTGAATGTTACGGCTAATTCAAATACGCATGCTCATCCACGTACACATACTGGCCCTAACTCTTCGAATAATTCGTCTAATACAGCTGGTGGTCAGCGTAAACCCTATTCTAACACAACTAGACCTGGTCAAAGAAGTGGTGGAGGATACAGAAAACCATTACATCCTGTACATGTTAAAGCGGAGGTTAGTGATGAAGATGTTGCAAAACAGGTAAAAGAAACGTTAGCTCGTTTAACCTCAAAAGGAAAGAAAACAACTGCTCGCTATCGTAAAGAGAAGAGAAATTCAGCGCATAACCGTCAACAGGCCTTAGACGATAAGGAGATGGCACAGAGCAAAATATTGCAATTAACTGAATTCGTTACGGCTAATGAGTTGGCTAGTATGATGGATGTTAGTGTTAACGAGGTTATTGCTACTTGTATGAGTATTGGTATTATTGTATCTATCAATCAACGTTTGGATGCTGAGACTATTAATTTAGTGGCAGAAGAATTCTCTTATAAAACAGAATATGTAAGTGCTGATGTGTCTGAGTCTATTGAGATAGAGGAGGATGCAGCAGAAGATTTGGTGCATAGAGCTCCAATCGTTACGGTGATGGGACATGTTGACCATGGTAAAACATCGCTATTAGATTATATACGTAAAGAAAATGTTATTGCTGGTGAAGCTGGTGGTATTACACAACATATTGGAGCTTACAATGTAAGACTATCCGATGGTAGAAGAATTACATTCTTAGATACTCCTGGTCACGAGGCTTTTACAGCTATGCGTGCTCGTGGTGCTAAGGTAACGGATATTGCTATCATTATTGTAGCTGCTGATGACGATATTAAACCTCAAACAAAAGAGGCTATCAATCATGCTACTGCTGCAGGTGTACCTATCATTTTTGCTATTAATAAAGTGGATAAGCCAGCGGCTAATCCTGAAAAGATAAAAGAGGAACTAGCAGCAATGAATTTCTTAGTAGAAGACTGGGGTGGTAAATACCAATCGCAAGATATCTCTGCTAAGAAGGGAGATGGTGTTCGTGAACTATTAGATAAAATTTCATTAGAAGCTGAAATGTTAGAGCTAAAAGCAAATCCTAATCGACGAGCTATGGGTTCTATCATTGAATCGACACTGGATAAGGGGCGTGGATATGTAGCTACTGTCTTGGTTTCTAACGGAACCTTGAAAGCGGGTGATATCGTTTTAGCTGGTACCAATTATGGTAGAATTAAAGCGATGTTTAATGAGCGTAACAAACGTATTAAAGCGGCTGGTCCTTCGGAACCTGTACTTATCTTAGGTTTGAATGGTGCTCCAACAGCTGGTGACTCCTTCCATGTTATCGAAACAGAGCAAGAGGCACGTGAGGTAGCAACTAAACGTGAACAATTGCAACGTGAACAAGGCTTGAGAACACAGAAATTGCTTACTCTTGATGAGGTTGGTAGACGTATTGCATTGGGTAGTTTCCAAGAATTGAATATCATTGTTAAGGGTGATGTTGATGGATCTATTGAGGCACTTAGTGACTCCTTAATCAAACTTTCTACTGAACAAATCCAAGTGAATGTTATTCACAAGGCGGTAGGTCAGATTTCTGAATCAGATGTTACACTTGCTGCAGCATCCGATGCTATTATCATTGGCTTCCAGGTTCGTCCTTCTGCTTCTGCACGTAAATTTGCTGAACAAGAGGGTGTAGATGTTCGTATGTATTCTATTATCTACGATGCTATTGAAGAGGTGAAATCGGCTATGGAAGGTATGTTAGCGCCGAAGATGAAAGAGGAAATTACTTCAACGATTGATGTTCGTGAAGTCTTTAATATTAGTAAAATTGGTTGTGTTGCTGGTGCGCTTGTAAAAGAGGGTAAGGTGAAACGTTCCGATAAAGCTCGTTTGATACGTGATGGTATTGTGGTATTCACTGGTACTGTTAATGCGCTTAAACGATTTAAAGACGATGTGAAAGAGGTGGCTGTGAATTATGAATGTGGTATTAGCTTGACTAACTGCAGTGATATAAAGGTTGGTGATATTATTGAGTCTTTCCAAGAAGTGGAAGTTCGACAAACACTCTAATAAAATCGATTAAAATATTGAATGGCGTGAAAACGCTTGCAAATGTGTCAATGTTATGCCTATTAGGCTGCATTGGCACATTTATTGTTTTAAAATATAAGATATGATTGGATTTGATATTCTCTTTGTTGTAGTAATTGCAGTTGGAACCATTATAGGACTTTATAAGGGATTCATCAAACAATTAGCTTCTCTGGTTGGTTTAATTATTGGCTTGTTAGTGGCGAAAGAACTTTTTGTGACGGTGGCACAGACCATTAGACCCTATTTGCAGACTTCAATGACGGTAGCACAGATTATCTCGTTTGTTGCAATATGGGTGGCTGTTCCATTACTCTTTGCGCTATTGGGTGCATTGCTTACCAAGTTTGTCAATGCAATTTATCTAGGATGGCTCAATCATTTGTTGGGCGCTATATTAGGTGCATTAAAATATTGTATCCTTCTTGGATTACTATTAAATGTACTGGAATTTATAGATGATGAAAATCATTTTATTAGTAAAAAGAATAAGGTTGAATCAGTGTTGTATTATCCTTTAATGAAGTCTGTTAATGACTTTATTCCTTTTATTAAGGATACAACGCATATAAATATAAATAATAAAGGAAATGCAAGAAGAATTTAAAGGAAAGAATCAACTGGACGTAGAACAGTTGACGAAAGAAAAATATAAATACGGTTTTACAACAGATGTAGAAACGGATATTATTGAGAAGGGATTAAATGAGGATGTCATTCGTATTATCTCTGCGAAGAATGAAGAACCCGATTGGCTGTTAGATTTTCGTTTAAAAGCTTACAGACATTGGTTAACCTTGGAGGTTCCTACATGGGCACATTTACGTATCCCCGCTATTGATTATCAGGGATTGTCGTACTATGCCGATCCACGTGCTAAGAAAGATGGACCTACTTCATTAGACGAGGTGGACCCTGAACTGTTGAAAACATTTAACAAATTGGGTATCCCTCTGGAAGAACAAATGGCTTTGAGTGGTATTGCAGTAGATGCTGTGATGGACTCTGTGTCTGTAAAAACAACTTTTAAAGATACATTGCTTGAAAAGGGAATCATCTTTTGTTCCTTCAGTGATGCGGTTAAAGACCATCCTGATTTGGTGCGGAAGTATATGGGTTCTGTTGTTGGTTATAGAGATAATTTCTATGCAACACTCAACTCAGCTGTGTTCTCCGATGGATCGTTCGTTTATATACCAAAAGGGGTGCGATGTCCAATGGAACTATCTACCTATTTCCGTATCAATGCTATCAATACAGGACAGTTTGAACGTACATTGATTGTAGCAGAAGATGATAGTTATGTATCTTATCTAGAGGGATGTACTGCTCCTTCTCGCGATGAAAATCAGCTGCATGCTGCTATTGTAGAGATTATTGTGAATAAGAATGCAGAGGTTAAATATTCTACTGTTCAAAACTGGTATCCAGGCGATGAGAATGGAAAAGGTGGCGTTTATAATTTTGTAACAAAACGTGGACTTTGTAAGGGGGATAACTCTAAACTTTCGTGGACTCAAGTTGAAACGGGATCTGCTATAACATGGAAATATCCTAGTTGCATATTGCGCGGTGATGATTCGCAGGCTGAATTCTATTCGGTAGCTGTAACCAATAACTATCAACAAGCAGATACTGGTACTAAGATGATTCATCTTGGAAAGAATACCAAAAGTACGATAATTAGTAAGGGTATATCTGCCGGACGAAGTGAAAACTCGTATAGAGGATTGGTAAAGGTATCTGCCAATGCGGATGGTGCTCGAAACTACAGCCAGTGCGATAGCTTATTAATGGGTGATAAATGTGGAGCACATACTTTCCCATATATGGATATACATAATGATACAGCGGTGGTTGAACATGAGGCTACCACCTCTAAAATATCGGAAGATCAATTGTTCTATTGTAATCAACGAGGAATCAGTACAGAAGAGGCTGTTGGATTAATTGTTAACGGTTACGCAAAAGAGGTTATTAATAAATTACCAATGGAGTTTGCTGTAGAAGCACAAAAACTACTTTCTATTTCGTTAGAGGGGAGTGTAGGATAAAAGTATTAACAGATTGAGGAGAGTAGGGGTTTATTCCATTACTCCACAAGGATAAAATGAAAAATAATTATGTTAAAGATTAAGGATTTACATGCCACAATCAATGGCAAAGAAATATTAAAGGGAATTAATTTAGAGGTGAAACCAGGTGAGATTCATGCCATTATGGGGCCAAATGGCTCTGGTAAGAGTACGCTTAGTAACGTGCTTGTTGGACATCCAGCTTATGTTGTTACTAAGGGGTCTGTTTCTTTTAAAGAAAAAGATTTGTTCGCTTTTTCTCCTGAAGATAGAAGCAAAGAGGGTATCTTTCTTTCGTTTCAATATCCAGTAGAAATTCCTGGTGTTAGTATGGTTAACTTCATGCGTTCAGCTATTAATGAACATCGTAAATATAACGGATTGGAACCTTTATCCGCTAGTGCTTTCTTGAAACTGATGCGTGAAAAAAGAAGTATTGTTGACCTTGACGTAAAATTAGCCAATCGTTCAGTTAATGAAGGCTTTTCTGGCGGTGAGAAAAAAAGAAATGAGATTTTTCAGATGGCTATGTTACAACCTACATTAAGTATTCTAGATGAAACTGATTCTGGATTAGACATCGATGCTTTACGTGTGGTTGCAGAGGGCGTGAATAAGCTGAAATCTCCAACAAATAGTACCATTGTTATTACGCATTATCAACGTTTGTTGGACTATATTAAACCAGATGTGGTACATGTATTGTATAATGGAAGAATTGTAAAAACAGCTGGTCCTGAGTTAGCTCTTGAATTGGAAGAGCGTGGTTACGATTGGATTAAAGCAGAATTGGGGGAATAAATATGGGAGCAGAAAAACAATATATTGATCTCTTTGCACAATCAGAGGAGCTGATTAATGTGCATAGTGCACCATTGCTCAATGAGCAGCGATCAGAGGCCATGCGTCATTTCGCTAAAATGGGATTTCCAGATAAGAAAAGTGAACGTTATAGATATACAGATGTTGAGCAGCTCTTTGCGCCTGATTACGGTCTTAACTTGAAGCAATTAGATGTAGATGCTAATCCGTATGAAGCTTTCAAATGTGATGTGCCTAATATGAGCACAGCTCTTTATTTCATTGTAAATGATAGCTTTTACGAAACCAACAAGGTCTCTGCTGAACTTCCAGAAGGAGTATTGGTAGGTGGTCTTAAAGATATAGCTGAAAAGCATCCGGAAATTCTTAAGAAATATTATGCACAACTAGCAGATGTTTCCAAAGACCCAGTTACTGCTTTTAATACCGCTTTTGCTCAAGATGGCTTTTGCATCTATGTGCCAAAGGGAGTGGTGTTAGACAAAGCTATTCAACTTGTCAGTATTCTTCGTTCAACAATCGATTTGATTGTTAATCGTCGTATCTTAATTATTTTAGAAGAAAATGCGCAAGCTCGTTTGTTGGTTTGTGACCATACCACTGGTACGGCTCAATTCCTTTCTACACAAGTGGTAGAGGTGTTTGCAGCTGATAATGCGAAGCTTGAGCTCTATGAAATTGAAGAGACAAGTAGAACCAATACGCGAATCAGCAATATGTATATACATCAAGCACAAAATAGTAGTGTACATGTAAATGGAATGACCTTAACAAACGGAACAACTCGAAATACAGTTGATGTTCAATTGGTTGGTAGAGGAGCAGAGGTTAGTTTGGCCGGTATTGCTATTGAAGATACAAATCAGCATGTAGACAACCATACCTATATTAATCATAAAACAACTGACTGCACAAGTAGGGAGTTGTATAAGTATGTATTGAATGATTTCTCTACTGGTGCCTTTACTGGTAGGGTTGTTGTTTCTCCTGGTGCGCAACGAACACTCTCTCAACAGACGAATAATAATCTATGTCTGTCTAAGAATGCAAAAATGTATGCGCAACCTCAGCTCGAAATCTATGCCGATGATGTTAAATGTGGACACGGAGCTACTACCGGTCAGTTGGACGAGGCTGCTTTGTTCTATATGCAACAAAGAGGTATATCTCAAAAAGAGGCACGTATGCTATTGATGTTCGCTTTTGTAAACGAAGTGATTGATACCATTAGTATGGAAGAGCTCAAAGAGCGCCTACATTATCTTATCGAGAAAAGATTTAGAGGGGAGTTAAATAAATGTGGTAGTTGTTCGAATTGTAAACTAGAATGATATGTTTGATAGTCGTAAAATAAGAGCTGATTTCCCTATATTAGAGGAGAAAATATATAACCATCCATTGGTTTATTTAGATAATGCAGCTACGGTGCAACGTCCTAAATGTGTTATTGATACCATTAGTGATATGTATGCGCATTGCAACTCGAATGTACATCGCGGTATTCATTATCTTTCTCAGCAAGCTACACAAAAAATGGAGGATGCTCGACTTTCTGTAAAAGATTTTATTAATGCCAAGTCGAGTAACGAGATCATTTTTACCAAAGGAACAACGGAATCGATAAATCTTGTAGCATCCTCTTTTACCGATGCATTTATGCAAGCCGGAGATGAGGTTATTATATCCACCATGGAGCATCATAGTAATATTGTTCCTTGGCAATTGCAGGCTGCCAAAAAAGGTGTTGTTGTGAAAGTTATTCCGATGAGCGACAGTGGAGAGCTCTTATTGGAGGAGTATCAAAAGCTTTTTTCGGATAAAACCAAGCTCCTTTCTGTTATGCAGGTTTCTAACGTACTTGGAACAGTCAATCCCATTAAAGAAATGATTAAAATAGCACACCAACATGGTGTTGCTGTTTTAGTTGATGGGGCACAAGCTGTTGCGCATATGCCTGTTGATGTACAAGATTTAGATGCCGATTTTTATGCCTTTTCTGGACATAAGATGTATGGACCTACCGGCGTGGGTATATTATATGGAAAAGAGAAGTGGTTAGAGCAGATGCCACCCTATCAAGTTGGTGGAGAAATGATCCATACGGTTTCTTTTGAACAAACGGTCTTTAATGAGCTACCCTATAAATTTGAGGCAGGAACACCCGATTTTGTTGGTAATGCCGCTTTGAAAAGCGCTATTGATTATATTGATTCTATTGGATTTGAGGCGATTCAAAAACAGGAATCTTTGTTGCTACAATACGCACTTGAACAATTGGCTCATGTGGATGGAATGCGTTTCTTTGGTGCTGCTAAACAGCAAGACGCCGTTATATCTTTTGCAGTGAAAGATATACATCATTTTGATATGGGCACTTTACTTGATCGTTTAGGTATTGCTGTACGAACCGGTCACCATTGTGCAGAACCTCTTATGCATCGCTTAGGTGTAGAAGGTACGGTGCGTGCATCGTTTGCCATTTATAATACCAAAGAGGAAATAGATAGTTTAGTACAAGGTATTCAACGCGTAGCAAAAATGTTCTAATAGATGTTAGAATCCTACTATTTACCCTATACAATAGAAGCAGGGTGTGATGAAGCTGGACGGGGATGTTTAGCTGGAGCTGTTTATGCAGCTGCAGTAATATTTCCTCCAGATTATCAAAATGAACTACTGAACGATTCCAAAAAGTTATCCGAACCTAAACGATTACTTTTGCGTGAGATTGTTCAGCGAGATGCTTTGGCTTGGGCTGTTGGTGTTGTTTTACCAAGTGAAATAGACAAAATAAACATTCTCAATGCATCCATACTAGCCATGCATCGTGCCATCGAAAAACTATCTATCCTTCCCCAGCATTTAATTATTGATGGAAACCGCTTTAAAAACTATAAAGATATTCCACATACCACAATTGTAAAAGGCGATGGAAAATATTTATCTATTGCTGCAGCCTCTATCTTGGCTAAAACATATCGAGATGATTATATGCTTTCACTACATCAAGAGCTCCCTTTTTATGATTGGGAACACAATAAAGGATATCCAACTCTAAAACATAGAGTAGGTATAAAAGAACACGGAGTATCTTTTTATCACAGAAAAAGCTTTAATTTGCTAGGAGATGGGCAATTATCTATCGATTTTAGTCGTTAAAGGATGAAAAATGTTTCATTTGTCCAATTTTTTTCTGTATATTTGGGTAAGTTTCCCTAGTGTGAGAAAATAAGATGATATTTATTTATTGCCTAGGTTTTAGTAATGTTTTTAAACCTATCCGTATGAATTTGAAGGAAAATCTTTATTTAGATGTTGAAAAATTAAGGTCTCTCTACGAGTCCTATCTCCCTGTTTTGTGCAAAAATGCAATGGAATGTGAATTATACGCTGATTTTCAAATATTTTTAATTGATTATTTAGACCAATTTAAGACAAAAAACGCAGCTGCTGTTGCAACGATTAAAACGCTTCTTGATTTTGAAGGAAGAGAAATTTATGAATTGTCTACAGAGAGTAATATCCAATTAAAAAGTTTACATCTTTTATTAGATTTTCTAAAGAAAGAATCCTTTCTACCAATTACAGACCTGTATATTGACCTCTTTTATTTATTCTATAGTTTGGAGCATCCCTCCTTGTCTTCTATCTCTCGTGAGCAAGTCATAAAGATGATGGATAGATGGCCTACAGCTCTAGAGCCAGTGGTACAAACTATTGTGCAAGCCAACAAACAACGTATGTTGCCGCTTTTAGTAGCAAAAATTGAACGCAGAAAAGCAGCTGGCCGAAGTAAATATCTTTTCTCTGAAGGAATGACGCACGCAGATAAATTACAAGCTGTTTCTAGTTGGTGGAACGACCATTATTTTCAATTATCTGTAGCTATTCGTGACCCCGATGAGCTTAATGAATTTCTTGAAAACTCTTTGAGTGAAGCGTCCATGAATCTATTTCATACTGCCAAAGAAAAGGGGATGCCCTTCTTTATTACTCCTTATTATCTATCCCTACTCACCGCTAATGAAGTAGGATATGATGATACAACCATCCGATCCTATATCTTTTATTCTCCCGAACTCGTTGACACCTTTGGCCATATTAAGGCTTGGGAACGTGAAGATGTGGTGGTTCCTGGCGAACCAAATGCTGCAGGTTGGATATTACCAGAAGGAGGGAATGTACATCGTAGATATCCTGAAGTAGCTATTTTAATTCCCGATACGATGGGACGTGCCTGTGGCGGACTTTGTGCATCTTGTCAACGAATGTACGATTTTCAAAGTGGTCATTTGAATTTCGATTTGAAAAAATTGAAGCCAAAAGAAACATGGAATGCCAAACTAAAACGGTTAATGACCTTTTTTGAAGAAGACAAAGACCTAAAAGATATTTTAATTACAGGTGGAGATGCGTTAATGGCACAGAACAAAAGTTTGAAAGAACTCTTGAATAAAGTGCTTTTAATGGCAACGCGTAAGCGAGAGGCCAATTTTAAGCGTCCGGAGAACGAAAAATTAGCCGAATTAAAACGCGTAAGACTAGGATCAAGATTATTAGCCTATTTGCCTATGCGTATTGATGCCGAACTTATTGAGATTTTAACCTCTTTTAGAAAAGAGGCAATGAAAGTTGGTATAGATCAGTTTATTCTACAAACCCATTTCCAATCTCCCCTTGAAATTACACCTGAGGCAGAGAAAGCTGTTCAGATGATTTTATCTTCTGGTTGGATTATTACGAATCAACTCGTTTTTAATACATCAGCTTCTCGTTTAGGACATACAACGGCATTACGTGCTGCTTTAAATCGTTTAGGCATTTTGCCCTATTATACCTTCTCGGTAAAAGGATTTAGAGAAAACACCGCTGTTTTTTCTCCTATTGAACGTTCTGTTCAAGAACGAGCAGTCGAAAAAGCATGTGGTTTATTAAATGAGAAACAGCAAGAAGAGCTATGTGAACAACTCTCTGGCGAACATGAATCGCCTGCACTTGTGATGCAACATTTTATGAAAAAATATAACTTGCCCTTCTTGGCAACGGATAGAAATGTATTGAATCTCCCTGGTGTTGGTAAGAGTATGACTTATCGTCTAATTGGTTATAGACCAACAGGAGAGCGTATTTTAGAATTTAATCATGACCGTACTCGTCGACATAGCACGGTTATTGACCGTTTAGGCTGTGTTAATATAGCAGAAAGTAAATCTATTGCTGCTTATTTAAAGCAGATGGAGGAAATGGGCGAAGAAATAAATTGGTATACAGACATTTGGTTGTATACCTCTGCGGAAACTGCTAAAGTTTTCCCACTCTATGAATATTCAAATTGATAGTTTGTTGTAAATCAACTGTTTAGACTATACTACTCTAGTAAATTTAAAGCAAAGCAGTCTGTAAGTTAAATCTTGCAGACTGCTTTTTTTTTGGCAATAAAAATCACTAATATTCACTTTAATTGCTGATTATTTCCCTTCTTTTGTTAAAAAGTCGTATATTGCGAACATTATTTAAGTTTTACTATATAAATAGAACGTATTATGAATGTTATAAAGAATTTTGTTAGTGTTGCCATTTTGTCTTGCTTTTTAGTAGGATGTGGTAGTTCAAAAGCACCGTTAAGTGCTCAAGGAGAAAAAGAAGTTTTAGTGCCATGCTCTGGTGTAGAGTTTGTATCTACTCCCGATTTTATGCGTGCTTCTGACATGGCTATTTCAACCAGCTTAAGTCTTTCTAAGAAAAAAGCGTTGCTATCGGCTAAGTCCAAATTAGCTAGTAATATTAAATCGACCATAAAAAAAGTAGCGGATGATTACTATGTTTCTTATCAGAAAGAGGAGATGGAAGATAGCAAACGTCGTTTTGAAGATATGACACGTACCATTGTTGACCAACAATTAAGTAATGTGCGTATCATCTGTGATAAGACAACAAAGGCAGACGATGGTATGTATCGTTCATATGTAGCTGTTGAGATGTCTTTATCGGAATTGATGTCAAAGCTTAATGCAAAGATTTCTATGGATGATAAAGATGATTTAGATTTCAATTACGATAAATTTAAAGAACTTTTTGAGAAACGAGTTGCCACAACCAAATAGGTCAATAGATTTAAACAGTGTGAATAATGAGAATTAGAGCCGTTTTTTTTGTTGCCTTTCTTCCCCTTTTTGGTTTTGCACAGCACACGCAAGAAGAATTTGAAAAGCGGGCAGCAGTCTATGAAAAAGAATTCCAGTCGTATATTGATAAATACGACAAGGAATTTGTAACACTTTTAAAAACGAAGTGGGTAGAATGTGATATACAGAAACCAACATATCGGAAAGTTAAATTAGAGCCCAAAAAACCTGTCTATTTTTCAGCTGATTCAGCTGCTGTTAAGCCATTAAATCGCGTTGTAGAAATCGATTCAAATAGGGTTATAGAGGGAAAGGCATATCAACAAGCCAAAGGCGCAAAAACACATACAGTTGTGCAGAACGTCTTAGACAGTGAATTGTCTGCAAAACTAAAATCACCCAATCGTATTCCCACATCGAACGAGGTAGATAAAGCACCTGCTGTAGTTAAAGAGCAGGTGCCAACGTCTCCCATTTCAGTAGAAAAAGAGGTACCCTCTTTGCCCGATTTGGATATTGTAGAGCGTGTGTCTACACCAGCAGAGCAAGAAAAACCTATTTCTCCACCTGTACAAGTTGTACAGAAAACAGTTGTACCTTTACCCGCAACACCAACACCCGTTGTACCCGTTACGGAAAAAGAGGTGACCATTCCAACTGCTACAAGCGCAGCCACAGGAACCGTATCTGTTTTGTTTTATGGCAATACCTTCTCGTTTGAGAATACGCTACGTCACTGCTTCTCTCTTTCCTCTATCCAAGAAAAAGAGGTGGCTACTGCCTGGCAAAAATTAGCAAATCTTCGTTATTCTCCAATCATAGAGGCGTGTCAGAAAATTAAGCTACAGCTTTCTTTAGGCGATTGGGGCATGGTGAAACTAACAGAGAAGATTGCACATTCCTTTTACACCGATGCTAGTGAACAAGTTGTTTTGCAATCCTTTTTACTTGCACAATGCGGCTATAATGTAAAGATAGCTCGTGCTGGACAACAATTAGCACTCTTAGTTGCAACCGATTCCATGTTATATGGCTATCCCTATTTTTCCTATGCCGGTTGCCGTTATTTCTTACTAAAAAAAGGTGTGAAGAAATCGGTGTATACCTATAAAAGTAATTTTGCCAAAGCAGTCCGTTTAGTAAAGATGGGTATGGATAAAGCACCACGTTTCAAAGGTAAAGAAGTGGAGCGTCGTTATTCATCTGTGCGTCCAACCATTAATATCCAATCGAAAGTATCTCAAGAATTAATCCAGTTTTATAAAGATTATCCGCAGTGTGAATTCCCTGTTTATATGCATGCACCAGTGAGTACCGATTTTTCACAAACCGTGTTGCCCGTGTTAAAGATGAGTATAATAGGTAAAACGCAACAAGTAGCAGCGGGTATACTTCTACGTTTTGTTCAAACTGGGTTCGATTATAAAACCGATGATGAGCAATTTGGGTATGAAAAACCCTTCTTTGTGGATGAATCTTTTTATTATCCCTACTGTGATTGTGAGGATAGAGCAATTTTATTTTCTTTTTTAATTAGAACTCTATTGGGATTAGAGGTTGTGTTAGTGGATTATCCTAACCATATGGCTACTGCTGTTTTATTCCCTAAGGGAGATGTAAAGGGTGATTCGTTGTTGTATAAAGGTAATAAATATGTCATTTGTGATCCTACTTACATTAATGCACCGGTTGGAAAATCGATGCCTAAATTAAGAGATTCTTCCCTAAAAATTATTAACTTTTAATAGCACGAGTAATTCTATGAAAAAAGCACTATTAGTAGTGATCTGTTTGTTTGTTGTTAACCTATGCTATTTGCAGGCAGAAGAGGTACAGTTAATAAAACTACAAACCGTAGTTCTAAGTGACTCAACTGAGGTAGTGCAAAAACAGGAGGTCAGGGAACTGACTAAAGCAGAAAAGAAAAATGCTAAGAAAGCTGAAAAGAAGGCAGCCAAGTTAGCTGCAAAAGAGAAAAAACGTAAGGCAAAAGAGGAGGCGAAAGCGGCGAAGGAGTATAAAAAGATGCTTAAGCGTCAAAAGAAAGAGGAAGCCAAATTAAAGAAATTAGAAAAGACCCGAATAAAATACCAGAAATTTCTGGAGACCTATGAACCCATAAAGGCCTGTACAGGGATAAACGATTTAGATGATTTTTTTAGAGAAACGAATCTTATTTTTGCTTTAGTCTATGATACAGAGAGAAAAATTGATTTTATTCAGATAGAGACCAGAGAGATTGAAGAAAACGGCTTGAAGCTGACAGAGATGTATGCTCGAAACAAAAATACAGGTAAAGAGATAGGGAAGAGTGATGCATTAAAGGCTTATTCGGAGGCCACCGTGAAATTAGGTGGTGCTGCTGTTGCAGCCTATAAACTAGCCAAATCGTCTGCAGCTCTTTATAAAATATTCTCGAAAGACCCCTCTCTACTGTTAACCTATATGATGAAAATAAAGAAATCTGTTAGTGCATTATATATGACAGTAAAGGTAATTCCTTTAATCCAACGAAAAATTAAAGAGAATTCTGAAGCTTTAAAACAATTAAAAAACAACTAACCCATTTATGAAACGATTCATTCTTATTTCTTTTGTACTTTTTTTTACCCAGCTACTCTTTGCACAAGAAAGAGCAAAGACCGCTATGGTTTTACGAATCGATACGATTCTTTTCTCCGACAATCAATTTAATGCAAATAAAGAATACGCAGAAATGGTGCGGGCTAAAATAGCAGAAGCCGCCGTTTCATCCGGTCGTTTTACGGTTATTGATGATGATGCTGCAAAGTCTCAAATTAAGTATATGTCTAATGAGGCATTTATCGATTTATCGCCAGAGCGTCGGATAGAGTACCTTAACAATGTGAGTAATGATTTCTCATTAAGTTGTACCGTTACCCGTTGCCAAATCACAAAGAAAACCAGTGGAGCCTCCGGATATACCTGTGTTATGGCGTTAACCCCCCGCATTGTTAACACCAATTCATCGCAGTTAGAAGTAGCCGAGTCTCGCACCTTTATTAGTAATTTTAAAAAAATAATTGTTCGCAACACTGTAGAAGCTGCCATCGACGAAGCCCTACAGTCTTTAACCCAAAAAATGGTAGATTATTTTACCAATAATTTTGCGGTATATGGAGCGATGAAAAAATATGAGGGGAAATATATGATTATTTCCTGTGGAGCAGAGCAAAATGTACATAAAAAAGATATCTTTGAAGTAAATTATGTTACCCTTATTAGAGATGGTAATGGTGATTTTCAGCGTACAGAGAAATTGGTTGGAATAGCCAAAGTAGTGGAGCTATTGCCCGATGGCACTTCACGTTGTAAAATGAAAGAAGGAAAAAATCAGATTATTCAGTCCTTTGAAAAGGTGAGTATGAATAGTTTTGTTCAATGTAAATTAGTTTTAAAATAAAGCATTATGAGAAAAATTTTAGGTATAGCGATTTGTCTATTGGCAATCACAAGTTGTTCTCCAAAAGTAGAGCCAGTGGCACATGGTGGATCGGTCAACTTGATTCAAGAGATGCAAGACAAGAGTACTATCGTAGTCAGAAGTCTTGGGTATGGTAAAAACATAGCTATTGCACAAGAAGATGCAGAACTCCGGGCTATAAAAGCCGTTCTTTTTAGTGGATTCTCAACAGATCATCCTGCTATGTTAGTAGAGAGCAGAGTTATGAAAAACAATGCAGCTGCTATGAACGATTTTTTTGTAAGTAAAGCTTATAAAGATTGTATTTTGCATATTGAAAAAGTAGGTTCTTTGCGTAAAGAAAAGGGACATAAAGTGAAAAAGATGCCTTGTGACATAACGATAAATACCAATTCCCTACGTCAGAAACTACGTCAGAAAAGACTTTTCAAAATGGGATTTTAGTCCGTATAAACCAATAAAGAAAAAAAATATGAAGAAAATAGTGTTTTTAGTCTGGTTGTTGACCATTACTCCTTTTATGATGGCACAACAGATAGATAGTGTAAGTACTAGAGGTGTTGGGAGTCAAGCTTCTCAGCCCAAAGTGATGGTTGTTCCCTATGCTAAAGAGGGACAAGATATAAGAGAGCTTATTGAATCTAATCCAATGATGAGCCTATCTCTTTCTAAAGTAAAAGAAGCATTCTCGCAAAGAGGATTCCCTACCCGCGATTTTGTAACCATGCTTAAAGCAGTAAAAACGAACGAAGTAATCTCTGAAGCAGTATCTGCACAGAGCGATGTTTTGAAATCTATCGTTCGTAATTCCAAGGTCGATATTAGTGTTAGTGTAACCGCCGAGGTGAATAAATTTGAAGGTGGATTATCCGAAGTGATGATTCTCTTAGCAGCCAATGAAACGGCCACCGGTGCCTCATTAGCCAATGCTAGTTATGGTAGTGATAAGTTTGCTACTACCGATTCTGTAAAATTAGCCGATCGTGCCTTAGATAAAATCTCCGATAATTTCTTCTATCAACTACAGTCGAGTTTTGCTGATATGGTAGAGAATGGAAGAGAGCTTAAAGTCTTGATAGAATTAGGTCCTAATTGTGAGATTGATGCCTATACACCAATTGGTACAGAAGGCGATGATTTTGAAACCGCTCTACATAGCTGGATGGGAAGCAATTCCTATAAAGGAACCTATGACATTGTTAGTAGTGATAAATACATCGAGATTAGTATGCGTGTGCCCGTATACGATCCAGTAAGTGGTAATCCATTTTCTATTGGAAAGATGCGCGCAAAGATACAACGCTATTTGCATACATTAGTACAGCCATTAGGCCATGGTGTTAGAACCATTCGAAATGCTGGACAAGTGATTAACTTTATAATTGAATAACCATGAAAAAATTAGTAATAGCTCTTTTCCTAATGGCATGTTCTGCTACTCTATGGGCACAAGGCACCGTTAATTTTTCGGTTGCTGACCCTGTATCAGAAAACCTATCCCCCGCACTTCAATCGCAGTTAAAATTGCGTGTAGAGCAAATCCTAGGTCGTAACAACGCGGGAGCATCTTTTGATCAGAATGTCTTTGTTATGGAGCCTCAGTTAGTTATTGAAAAAGAGATGCAGACAGATGGTCTGTTGCAAACCGTTTCTTATGTAAAAGGAGAATTTACTTTGTTAGCTAAAAATAAAGTAGACAAAAGTTTGTATGGCAGTTTAGTTATTCCATTGAATGCGCAGAACACAGGAACATCCGATGAGATTCTATCTCATTTAATACAATCCATTCGTGTTACCGATATTCGTTTTACGCGTTTCATCCGCACCACACGAATGAATGTAGCCGATTATTTCACCAAAAACTGTGCTTCTATCATTGCACAGGGCCAAACCCTATTTCAATTGGGTAAATATGAGGATGCTTTAAATTATTTATCTGCTGTTCCTGCCAATGTATCGTGCTATGAACAAGCCTCTTTATTAATAGAAAAAATTATCCCTCTATTGCCTAAAGAATCGCCTGTTGATGAGCCAGAAGCCCTCTCCGAGGAGCTACCAGAAGCAGAAATCGCTCCACAAGCCAGTGCTGCTCCACAAGCTAGTGCTGCTCCCGTGCCTGTTCTTCAGAAAGGCGATTTAACCCTTTCTAATAATCGTATTCGCTGCGAGGTTGTTTCGTGTGTTGGCAATCCCACTACACAATCCGTATCCATTGAACTACGGGTTACCAATGCCTCAGAGGTTAAGCCCGATCGTTTATCTTCCAAGTTTAATGCAGCTATTGATGCAAGTGGTAAAACACTTACATCGTTAAAAACAGAAGGAGATTATATCCAAATGTTTCCCTATAATGTTCCTGTGAAGAAGGTCTTTGTTGTGGAGAATGTCATCAGCGAGATACCCTCTTTTTCCTTTGTAAGTATGACGATATCCAATTGTGTTATTAGTATTCGTAATCTTCCTATTAGTTGGAATAAATAAGATTCGTTATGTATAAAAAAATAAGTATAATAGCCCTTTTTGTTTGTTGTTTCTTTTCGGTAAATCTCTTTGCACAAACAAAAATAATCGATAAGAGTTCTCGTAAAATGCCTAAGTGGTGTAAGCTACAAGAAAAGGGCTTCTTGATGGTTAATGTAAAGCAATCTACCCTACAAAAGGCGCAAGATGCAGCCATGGACCGTGTAAAAGAGATGATTGCGCAATCGGTGGCTCAAAATGTGATTAGCGACGAGTTTAGTAAAGTATCCGAAACAACAGAAAAAGGAAAATCGGAAGTAGAGGATATCTATTTTTCTTTTACCAAGACCCATTCCGCTCGTTTACCCTTTTTAAAAGGTATCTCTTTTGCTAATGCCACAGGTGTTTATTGGCAAAAGGTGAAGATTAAGAAGACAAAAGAGATATATTATAACTATTTCTTGCGCTATCCCTATTCTTCATTAGATCAATCTAAACTGATAGATGAGTATACCTCGCTTGACAAAGAAAAAGAAGCCGAATTAGAAGCTATTGATGCACAACAATATCATATGGCGAAAGTATCTGACATAGCAGATGGTTTACGTCGTTTATCATCGCTTAAAGAGTTCTTCTTTGATTCGGTTAGAAAGAGTAAAGTATTATCGTTAGAGAAAGCCTATCAGAAATTATATAGTATGATCTCGGTGTCTGGAGCCTTTGTTTCTCCCACCGAATATGTTTGTTTTTTGTCTTTAAATGGTTATCCTATTCAGGCCGAACAACTACCACGTTTCACCTCTAACTGTGCTACAAAGATTGTTTTAAAGCAAGATAAAGCCGACTTACATGTTTCTTTCTCCACAGAAGATTGTTTACCAATGGAGGACAACCACATAACGTTAGACTTTAGAGTAGCCGGCAAAAAGATTTCGCATACTTTTTATGTAACGAGTGAGCAAGAAAGAGCACTTTATCTTTTACCAGAAGGAAATGTCTATATCTTTGCCGATTCAATAGCAGATACCACATTAACAGACATAACCATCAAGTTATCGGTAAACAACGTAAATGCCTCCTCCTTTATCTTGAAGGGGATACAATTACGCTTGCCAGAACTAGTGGCTCCTATTGTTATGGAAGATGTAAATGCTCCATATACCGCTGGTGGTGTTATCTCCTTAAAATTTGCGGTAAAAGGAGAATGGTTGCGTACCGTTGGTGCTAAAAATGTATTGCCCTATGTAAAAGGATCGTTAGAAGTAATGGATCCAGCAACACAACGTACCAGTCGCGTCTTAATCAATCTACCTTACACCTTAAACTGGTAGATTCCTTTTCTCAGACCCGTATCTATCCTTTACAATTTAGGTTTACAACAAGTGCATAATGGCGTTACCCTCCAGTGCTTGTTGTAAACCTAAATTCATTTAAAAAAAAAGGCTAAAGTTCATTATTCCTGCATTATTTTGTACATTTGCAGGCAAATATAGTGGTAAATTAAAATAAATTGATATGAGTAAAAAAGCTCTTTTAATGATTCTCGATGGATGGGGAATTGGAAATAAAGATAAGGCAGATGTAATCTATAACACACCTACTCCCTATTGGGATTCTCTGTTAGCAAACTATCCAAATTCTAAACTTAAAGCTAGTGGTGAGAGTGTTGGTTTGCCAGATGGACAGATGGGTAACTCCGAGGTAGGTCACTTAAATATTGGTGCAGGGCGTGTTGTTTATCAAGACTTAGTAAAGATAAACAAAGCATGTGCCGATAATTCTATCCTAGAGAATAAAGAATTGATAGATGCTTTTACCTATGCCAAGAAATCGGGTAAAAAGGTACACTTTATGGGATTAGTATCCGATGGAGGTGTGCATAGCTCTTTGATTCATTTGTTCAAACTGTGTGATATTGCTGCTCAATATGCTATCGAAAATAGCTTTGTTCACTGTTTTATGGATGGTAGAGATACCGACCCAAAAAGTGGTAAAGGCTTTTTAGAGCAATTATTGAACCATTGCAGTGGATCCAAAACAGAAGTTGCTTCCGTTATTGGACGTTACTATGCGATGGATCGTGATAAGCGTTGGGACCGTGTAAAAGATGCCTACGATTTGTTAGTAGACGCTAAAGGCGAGGCTACCGACGATCTATTAGGTACTATCCAAACCTCTTACGATGCTGGTGTAACCGATGAGTTTATTAAGCCAATTATAAACAGCCAGGTAGATGGACGTATTCAAGAGGGCGATGTTGTTATCTTCTTTAACTACAGAAACGACCGTGCTAAAGAACTTACCGTAGTGCTTACGCAACAAGACATGCCAGAACAAGGAATGAAGACTGTTCCTAATCTGCACTATTTCTGTATGACGCCTTATGATTCTTCTTTCAAAGGGGTACATGTTTTATTTGACAAGAAAAATGTGATGAACACGTTGGGAGAGTATCTAGCTGTTCAAAATAAAACACAACTACATATTGCAGAGACAGAGAAATATGCTCATGTTACCTTCTTCTTTAACGGTGGTAGAGAAGCTCCATACGAAGCAGAAGAACGTATCCTTGTTCCTTCTCCAAAAGTAGCTACCTACGATTTGCAACCAGAGATGAGTGCTTATCAGGTAAAAGATCGTTTGGTGAATGCCATTGAATCTGAAAAATTCGACTTTATTGTGGTGAACTATGCCAATGGCGATATGGTTGGTCATACCGGTATCTATGATGCTATACAAAAAGCGGTTGTTGCCGTAGACGATTGTCTAAAGGAAACCGTAGAAGCTGCTAAAGCTAATGGATACGAGGTCATCATCATTGCCGATCATGGTAATGCTGACAATGCTCTGAATGCAGATGGTTCTGCTAACACAGCACACTCTTTAAATCCTGTTCCTTGTGTATATGTTACCGACAATAAACAAGCTACTATAGAAGATGGTATCTTGGCAGATGTTGCACCTTCTCTTCTTCGTATTATGGGGCTTGAAGCACCAGCGGAGATGACTGGTAAGGTATTACAGAAATAAATAAGCTATTTTATATATAGGGCGTTATAATCAGTCGATTATTACGCCCTTTTTTATCCAATAAGAAATGATTCAGATTGATGACGTTGTAGTAAGCCTAGATATACTTCGTGAGTGTTTTTTATGCGACTTAAAGAGTTGCAAAGGTGAATGTTGTATTGAAGGGGATGCAGGTGCTCCCGTTGAGGAATCGGAGGTAGCAGAGCTAGAAGCTGTATTACCTTTGATAGAAGAAAATCTCTCTCCTGCCGCACGCGAGGTGATTCGTAAACAAGGTGTTGTTTATAGGGATGAAGATGGCGATTTAGTAACCTCTATTGTAAACAACAAAGACTGTGTCTTTACCTGTTACGATGAGACGGGTTGTTGCTACTGTGCCATTGAAAAAGCCTATAGAGCAGGGCTGACTACCTTCTATAAACCTATCTCGTGTCATTTATATCCTATTCGAGTGGCTAATTTTCATACCTATAAGGCCCTTAATTACCATCGCTGGGATGTGTGTAAAGCAGCTGTGCTACTAGGAAAAAAGAATAACCTACCGGTTTACAAATTTCTAAAGGAGCCTTTAATTCGCCAGTTTGGCGAAGCTTGGTACAATGAATTAGTACTTGCTGCATCTGAATTAGCTGCACAGGGACTTCTGTAGTGCGTGTTGCTTTTTTTGCCTTTTCAAAATACAGCTGCTTTTTTATTCAACAGGTGCTGTATTTCTTGCCAAATATAGCTGTTTTTACAAACAAATAAAGCAGTAATTTGGGGTAAAAGATACCTTTATTTTTACCCAAATACTACCTCCGTTTTTTTATAGCCATTATTCCTCTTATTGCATAAATAGATAGGATTGTTTTAAGTTCCTCTTTTAAAGCTCTTACAGCGCCAGAACAGCATGCATTAGTATAACAAGAGTAGTCCTAAAATAGGTAGAGGACTAAACTAAAAAGCATCTCGTTGTAGTTGTAAGACTCAAGAGTTGAAGAGCGTATACAAAAAGAGAGTGCATCACAATGATGCACTCTCTTTTTGTTTTATCGGTAAGAAGACTATTGCTTATGCATCAATATTAGCATAAGATGCGTTCTTTTCAATAAAGGCACGTCTAGGCGCTACTTCATCTCCCATAAGCATGGAGAATATATAATCAGCCTCTGCCGCACTTTCTATGGTTATCTGTTTCAATAAACGTTGTTCAGGGTCCATGGTAGTTGTCCACAACTGTCCTGGGTTCATCTCACCCAAACCTTTATAGCGTTGTGTATGTACTGCACTCTCTTTTCCCTCAGCATACTTTTGTAAGAATGTTATTCTGTCCTCTTCGGTATAGCAATATTCTTTAATTTTACCTTTTGAGCAAAGGTATAAAGGAGGATTGGCTATGTAGAGGTGACCAGCTTGAATAATTTGAGGCATATAGCGATAGAAGAGTGTCATGATAAGGGTGTCGATATGCGATCCATCGACATCGGCATCGGTCATGATTACAATCTTGTGATATCTAAGTTTTTCGATATTCGCCTCTTTGCTATCTTCGCCAATGCCAAAACGTACGCCTAGTGCTTGGATAATATTGTTTACCTCATCACTCTCAAAGGCTTTGTGCCACATGGCTTTTTCCACATTCAGAATCTTACCACGTAAAGGTAAAATAGCTTGGAACTCTCTGCTTCGGCCCTGTTTAGCCGATCCACCAGCCGAGTCACCCTCGACAAGGAACAATTCGCATTTTAATGGGTCTTTGTTAGAACAGTCAGCAAGTTTACCAGGTAGTCCGCCACCTCCCATAGGGCTCTTGCGTTGTACCGATTCTCTTGCTTTTCTTGCAGCCACACGAGCGGTTGCTGCTAAAACAACTTTATCTACAATTACCTTAGCCTCTTTTGGATGCTCCTCTAAATAATTATTTAGTGCCTCTCCAACCGCTTGGTCTACAGCTCCCATCACTTCGCTATTACCTAGCTTCGTTTTGGTTTGTCCTTCAAATTGTGGTTCGGATACCTTAATAGAGATAACGGCCGTTAAACCCTCTCTAAAGTCTTCACCAGTAATCTCTACTTTTGCTTTCTCAAGTGCTTTGCTGTCATCTGCATATTTCTTCAATGTACGTGTTAAAGCACGTCTAAATCCAGCCAAATGGGTACCACCCTCTATGGTGTTGATATTGTTCACATAGGAGTGGATATTCTCATTGTAGGTGGTATTATACATAATAGCCACCTCTATAGGGAATCCCTGTTTTTCTGTGTTTAGGTAGATCACATCGTCTACTAAGCTTTCTCGAGATGAATCGAGGAAGCGAACAAACTCTTTCAATCCTTCATTAGAAAAGAACACCTCTTTTAAGAAGTTTCCCTCTTCATCTTTTTTACGTTTGTCCGTTAGGGTAATTGTGATACCTGCGTTTAGGTAGGCCAACTCGCGTAAACGAGTCTGTAAGATATTATATTTATATTCGTGTACGGTAAAGACTGTGTCATCGGGCCAAAAAGTAACTTTTGTTCCTGTGATATCTGTTTTACCTAGTTCTTTAACACTATAAAGGGGTTTACCCTTTGCGTATTCTTGTTGGTAAATAATACCATCTCTAAATACTTGGATCTCTAAATGGCTAGATAGTGCATTCACACACGATACACCAACACCATGTAATCCACCGGATACTTTATACGATCCTTTGTCAAACTTACCACCTGCATGAAGAACAGTCATTACAACCTCTAAAGCAGATCGTTTTTCTTTTTCGTGCCAATCAACAGGAATACCACGTCCATTATCTTGAACAGTTATCGAATTATCTTCATTGATAGTAACTTCGATATGAGAACAATATCCTGCCAAGGCCTCGTCGATGGAGTTATCTACAACTTCGTATACAAGGTGGTGTAGTCCTTTTTCGCTAATATCACCAATGTACATTGCAGGACGTTTTCTTACTGCTTCTAGTCCCTCTAATACCTGGATACTATTCGCTGAATAGTCTCCCTCATTATTATTTAAAATTTGTTCTTCGGTCATTCTATTTTTTCTCTATTGACTTAATTGTTAGCTAGTTATATAGATAAGCTTTATGCGTTCTATACAAAACAAAAATACAAAAAAATAGTGGGTTTTGTTCTATTTTTCCAGCAGTTTTTCCACCTGTTTAGATAATTTACTTATTGGTTAAGATGTTTTGTTTTTTGTAGGATAAATAGGTGCTATTTTTTGTACATACCAAGAAAGGCTAGATTATATAATCTAGCCTACCTGTTATAATGAAAATCTTAAAACCTGTTCTTATCCAAGTTTATTGACGTGCATAGCCAACTTAGATTTAAGGTTTG
>Ga0172378_10001061_pt1 | contig 24978 bp, 23 predicted proteins | sample GrowelOW332metaG_FD_119755 | JGI IMG/M metagenome (GOLD analysis project Ga0172378, IMG submission 119755) | Groundwater microbial communities from an aquifer near a municipal landfill in Southern Ontario, Canada - Pumphouse #3_1 metaG | ecosystem: Environmental > Aquatic > Deep subsurface >... | reverse complement strand
GCTGAAAGCATCTAAGCGGGAAGCCCGCCTCAAGATCATACATCCCTGAGGGTTCGACCCTCCTGAAGACTCCGGAGAGACTATCCGGTTGATAGGCTGCAGGTGTACGCACGGTGACGTGTTCAGCCGAGCAGTACTAATAAGTCGTGAGGCTTGACCATATTATCATTTCCGTTTATTATTCTTTTTCGTTTCCCGTGAATGTACCCCGGACTGTGATGGTCTGCTGGTACTTTCCCTGATGGGCTTTGTAAATAATGCCCGGTGGCCATAGTGGAGAGGCAATACCCGTTCCCATTCCGAACACGGAAGTCAAGCTCTCTAACGCCGATGATACTGCCTTTTGGCGGGAAAGTAGGCAGCTGCCGGGCTTTTTTTTGTCTGTTTTTATTTCATAGAATAATCTATATTTTGTAATTATGTGTCCCGCCAGCGCGGGTTTCAGTGAGCGGCAGCGAGCGTTAAGAAACCCGGTAGTGAGCGCAGCGAACGAAGGAAAGTAGGCAGCTGCCGGGCTTTTTTTTGTCTGTTTTTATTTCATAGAATAATCTATATTTTGTAATTATGTATCCCGCCAGCGCGGGTTTCAGTGAGCGGCAGCGAGCGTTAAGAAATTAGTCCTTCAGACTGTGCAGTTCAAGTGCAATTTTTTCCATTTCCCGGTCGGTTGCAGCTATGGTTTCGGCACATTCAAATAATTTTTCCCGGATTCTGTCAGGTACTTGTGTCGTTGTTTTATAGTGTAATTCATGTTCAAGGCTTGCCCAAAAATCCATTGCAATTGTTCGAAGTTGAATTTCAACACGAATGATGTGTTTGGACTCTGACAAATAAACTGGTGTTTCAACGACTATATGAAGACTTCGGTAACCCGAATCTTTTGGCTTTTTTATGTAATCATTTTCCTGTACGAGTTTTATATCAGGTTGTTTCAGAAGTATATAACGCACAGTATAAATATCGGAAATATACGGACATATTACCCGGACACCTGCAATATCATTCAGTTTTTTTGTCATTGCATCAAATGTTACTGGATATCCTTTTTTTTCTAATTTAGCAGCAATACTGTCTGCTGATTTTATACGTGATTTTATCGTTTCGATTGGATTTCGACGTCCCGATATTCTGTATTCTTTGTTCAGTATTTCAAGTTTTGTAACTACCTGTTTTGCTGCGCTGTCGTAGAGCATCATTATCTGCTGGAATTCAAACGCCATTTTGTAAAAGTCCTGAGCAGATTGAACATTATTGTATATATTTTGTGGTAACGATGTTTCCGGCAGTGGATTTGCTATTACATTTTTATCGACTGATTCCATTTATTGTACTTCCTGAGGTAAATATGTTTAAATTTACTACAAAAAGCTTAAAAATGACAAATAATAAATGATTATAAAAAAAAACGGAACATTTAGTTCCGTTTTTTTTTATAATCATTTTTTCATTAAATCTGCATATTTTTTTGCCAGCCGGCGTGATTTTTCTGCTGCGAGACCACGATAACGTGCAGGATTTTCAAAGAAAGTTTCTGCATCAGGAATACCCAGCTTTTTGAGTTGTTCAGTTATTTTATCATATGTTTCTGCATGTCGTTTTAGTACAGTGAAAAAGGTGTCACCGGTCTGCTCGCATTCAAGCGTTATTTTCCGGATTATTTCATGTCCGTCATTTACTCCGGCTTCACCAAGCAGAATATAGGCAGGTTCCGCGAGAACGCCACCTTTTACTTTTCCACCGGCATTTTCCAGGGTATGTGCCATTGTAGTTTTATCTGCCTGTAATCCCAGAACGACTTTCTTCATACGTGCGACGGCCATAGTAAACCCTGTAACATAATCGGCTATAAAACGCTGACTTGCACTGTTAGTAAGATCTCTCTGATGCTCAGAAATCTGATCCATATAAAATGTTATAACTCTGGGGCACATGGCTTTCCAAAGCGATTTTACATGTTCACTGTTCCATGGATTTCTTTTTTGTGGCATTGTACTTGAACCGACTTGTGTTGCACTGAAATATTCAAATACTTCACCGATCTCGGAACGCTGCAGGTTGCGGAGATCATCAGCAAGGTTTGCAATAATACCGAATGCTACATTAAATTCGAGCAAGAGTCGTAAAAGGTATTCCGGTTCTACCAGCTGGTTGGAATATTCGCTTGGTTCCAGTCCGAGAAATGCAAGATAACGGCGTTCAAGATCTTCGGGATCCTTTACGATCATACTTGGTCCATTGTATGCCCCGACAGGTCCCGCAAGTTTTCCTTTTAGCTGTTTTGACAGTTCTTCAATACGGAGAATGGATTTTCCCAATCTGCTTACGAATTCAGCAATTGACCAGCCGAATGTGATTGGTACAGCATGCTGTCCGTGAGTACGCCCTACCTGTGGTGTTTCTGCATCTCTGTCCGCGATTACGCATAACGCTGTTTCAAGTGCTTTGAGTTCCGGAAGGACAACATTTTGTGTAACATCCCGCATCCGCATGGAAAGTGCAGTATCAAGAATATCCACACTTGTCGCTCCCAGATGGACAAGTGGGCCGATTTCAGCAGGAACTTTCCTTTTCAGCACGTTTACAAGAGCGCGTATATTATGTTGTGTTTTTTCTTCTTCTGTATACACTTCTTCAGGATCAATATTCTTTGCAATGGTATCAAGTGTTTCTTCCATTTCAGGAGTAAGTTGACCACGTACGGACAGATGAGCTTTTACAAGTGCTGATTCTGCTTTTGCACATGAACGGATATTGGCTGATTCTGATATATACTGTGCAAGATTATCATAGACTTCCCTTTCCGAAAGTGAATACCGATGATCCAGGGGGGATAAATTTTCGAATATATTACGTGTTTCCATAGAAAAAGTATGAACGAAATATCAAAAAAAAGCAATAATTTTTATTAAAACTATTTATTCTTCAATGCGATTGTGCTATTATCCCCACTAGCGTTGAAAAAACGGCATTTGTCGGTACAACAGAACGGACTCGAAAAGCAGGTCCGGGATTTTTTAATTTATAAGGTGGTACACGATTTTGTTTAATCGCGAAGACTACATTTCAGACACAGAATGGAGGCGGTTCAAAGAATTCTCGAAAGACTTTGAAACACCAAACATCGTTATTAATCTGCATACGGTAAAAAACAACTTTACCAAATTGAGAGATTCTTTCCCGTATGCATGTATTTATTACGCTATGAAAGCGAATCCCGGCGAGCCGGTGCTGAAAATGCTTATCGAGATGGGGTCCAATTTCGATATAGCCTCAAGGTATGAACTTGACAAAATCTTAGGACTGAACGTTTCCCCTGACAGACTTTCCTACGGGAACACCATAAAAAAAGCAAAAGACATTAAATATTTTTATGATAAGGGCGTAAGAATGTTTGCAACCGACTGCAAGGATGACCTTAAAAATATAGCGGAACAGGCACCTGGTTCACGCGTGTATGTACGTATCCTTGTTGAGAACTCGGTGACTGCGGATTGGCCTCTTTCACGGAAATTCGGCTGCCATCCTGATATGGCATATGACCTGCTTGTTCTTGCCCGCGATCTTGGATTAACACCATATGGAATCAGTTTCCATGTAGGAAGTCAGCAGCGCGATATTGGGCAGTGGAACGATGCTATTGCGAAAACAAAGTACCTTTTTACTTCGCTTGAAGAGGAAGAGAACATTAAACTGACAATGATAAATATGGGAGGAGGATTTCCTGCTTCCTATATTGAACCCACGAACAGTCTTCAGGAGTACGCATCTGAAATTACACGGTATCTTCACGACGATTTTGGCGATGATATTCCGGAGATAATACTGGAACCCGGACGTTCTCTTGTAGGCGATTCAGGAGTACTTACGAGTGAGGTTATTATGACATCACGCAAAAATAATACTGCGCTTAACCGCTGGATATATGTCGACACAGGAAAATTCAACGGTCTTATAGAAACCCTCGATGAATCGATCAAGTATCCGATTATTGTTGAAGGTTATGAAAAAGATACAAAGGAAGGCGAGGTGATTATTGCAGGTCCGACGTGTGACAGTATGGACATTATGTACGAAAACGCTAAGTACAAATTGCCGGTAGGATTAAAAGCCGGTGACAGATTGTACTGGCTTTCTACAGGAGCTTATACGTCTACATATGCTTCTGTTTGTTTTAACGGTTTTCCACCGATTAAAACCTATTATATGGAATAAAAATGAATGACTGCAGCTCTACAGGTAAGGGAGTTGCAGTCCTCTGTCAGATTTTTGTATTTCCTGTACGACGGAGAATTTCCATGCAACATCGCGCATTGTGATATGCCGTTTTCCAGTTTCCCCCTTTTGGCTGAGCAAGGTCTGGTTTACCATTTTCGTTAACGGACCAAAACCATTCTCCATTTTTTTTGTCGATTTGATATTCTTTTATCCATTTCCAGACAGACTGAAAGGCTTCTTTAAAATTGTCGTTTCCAGTGAGTTCCCATGCGTTAAAAAAACCGATTAAAGCTTCTGCCTGATTCCACCAGATACGAGTTTTGTTTTGTTTTCCATTGATAAGCGTATCTTCAAATCCTCCGTTTTCTTTGTCGAAACCTTCCTCGTAAGCTATCGTAGCCATACGGATAGAGAAGGGACGTACTTCTACCATGAGTTGTTCATCACCGATTTCGTTAGCGGTTTCCCAGAGCAGCCAGCTTACTTCTATATCATGTCCATAGGAAATCTCATTATCGATGCGTGTCCAGTCGTTGTTGAAATAGATTCCAACGTGTCCATTTTTTTGCAGAATTTTCGTTGTGAAAATACGTACAAGATCTATCAGAGATCTGCCGATGAGTATTCTCGTATCATTTTGATCCGGATACACTACTGCAAGATTCCGGTAAAGATTTGTATATGCTTCCAGAACGTGCAGATTGGTATTCATAGATTTATTGCAGTCGATATCTTTTTCTGAAAGTTTAAAATCTGTCGTTTTTTTCCAATCAGCTGTTAACGCTTCAATATATCCACCATTTTCCGGATCTCTCGCATATTTTTCAAGAAGTGAAAATATTGCAAGAGCTTTATCCATTACAGCATATGGTTGTAGTGTCTGTTTTTTTATTTCTGTCAGTGCTGCTGCATATTCTGAAAGTGCATGAATTGCAACAGCCTCACCATAAATCTCTTTTTCAGGGATACACGGAGTACCGTCAGAATATACGGACCAGAAAAATCCTCCATAATCTTTGTCAAAAAACTGATGCATCATACCGGAAAATGCATATTCTGCTGTGTCAAGATATTCAGGCTCATTGAAAAGACGAGCAGCTGCACTGTATGTCCACAGAAGACGCGATATCATTACTATATAACGACTTTCGTTTTTATTTTGATTGTTGTTATTGTCAATACTTCCAAAAAATCCACCTGATTCAGTATCACATGCGTATTTTTCCCAAAAAGGAAGAATATTCTGTATAAGTTCTTTTTTTATTGAATGATAAAATGATATATCCATAAAATAACATTCCTTTAATAGTATTGAGACGATTATATTTGTATTGTATTATAAAATTATGAAAAAGACAAATGCCATGCGTATTCTTGATGCTGCTCATATTTCATACGAAATCTCGTCTTATAATGATGACGGTGAACATGAATTAGAACGGGGTGCTGCTGAATCAATTGCTGTAAAGTTAGGAATAGATCCGCATGTTGTGTTTAAAACAATCGTTATGAGAACGCAGACGAAAGAACTCTGTGTATTTTGTCAGAGTGCCATATGTGAGATTAATTTAAAAAAAGCGCGTGCAGCAGCAGGAGCGGAAGAAATATCTCCTGTAAAACCTGATGAACTACTTGCGCTTACCGGGTATATACGAGGAGGTTGTTCTCCGCTCGGTATGAAACGGCAGTTCCGCACATTTATTGACAGACAGGTACTTAACTATGAAAAAGTCTACATTAGTGCAGGCATCAGGGGAGAACAGATTATCATTGCGCCCCAGGATCTTGTGAAAGCTGCAAAAGCCACTGTATGTGATCTTATGCTTGAGAAAAGTTGAAAAAAATGAAATAACCGTGTATAATTTTATGAACGCTGGAGCAACTTATATTGATAACGCTGAAAGATATTGCAAAAGAGTGCGGGGTTTCATTTTCGACGGTAAGCAAAGCCCTGAAAGGAAGCCCTGAGATCGGGGCCGAAACAATCAAAATGATTCAGCAGAAAGCACAGGAAATGAGTTATCATCCCAATCTGGCTGCTCGTACGCTGCGTACAAATCGAACTTATGATATAGGTGTAATATTTGAGGATCAGACAGGGAGCGGATTGCAGCACCAGTATTTTGCGACGATTTTCAGTAGTCTGCAGATGACAGCCATGTCCCAGGGATTTGACGTAACGTTTATGGGCAGCCCGAATACTGCAGGATTCGATTATTATGCGCATTGTAAGTACCGTAATTTTGATGGGGTTGCTGTTCTTGCAACAAAATTTAACAGGTCCGATATTCAGCAGCTTATAAAAAGCGATATTCCAACTGTTACATTGGATTATATTTCTGACAGAGACCATTCTGCCGTAATGAGCGATAATAATGCCGGTATAGATGCACTGCTGGAATATATTTTTTCAAGAGGTCATAAAAGAATTGCTCTTATTCATGGAGAACCTACCCATGTAACAGAAGAGCGAATCGCATCATTTCGAAGATTTACAAGGATTCACGGTGTTATGATTCCTGAATCATATATTCTTGAAGGTATCTACCATGATCCGGTAACAAGCGGGGAAGCGACAGAAATTCTTCTTGGCCTGCCACAGCCGCCAACATGTATTATGTACCCAGATGATTTTGCTGCACTGGGTGGAATCCGTGTTTTAAATGAACATAAATTGATTGTCGGAAAGGATATCAGTATTACTGGATACGACGGAATTATGCTTACGTCAATGCTTACACCTCCGCTTACGACTTATATGCAGAATGGTACACTTATTGGGAAACTTATTGCAGATCATCTTATTGATGAAATTGAAAAAATTGGTACATTTCAACCGATGCATAGTGCTGTAAGCGGAAAGCTTATAAAAGGTGCTTCTGTATCAGCTCCTTTATAGTACATTTTTATTTATTGACAACAAAAAAAAGACTGTGTATAATAGAACTACAACGTTGTAGTAGAAAGTGTATTTTGGGAGACTCTTATGAGATTTGGTTTTTTTGATGATGCTAACCGTGAATATGTGATTACCACGCCGCAGACTCCATATCCTTGGATTAACTATCTGGGAAGCGAAAAGTTTTTTTCTTTAATTTCAAATACGGCCGGTGGCTATGCGTTTTATACTGATGCACGATTACGCCGTATTACCCGTTATCGGTATAATGATATTCCGCTCGATACAAATGGCCGCTACTTCTATATAAAAGACGGTGAATCGGTTTGGAATCCGGGTTGGCAGCCGGTAAAAGCACAACTTGACAAATATGAATGCAGACATGGTTTCGGCTATACAAAAATAAATTCTGAAAAAAATGGACTTGCTGTAAATGTTTTATATATGGTACCGAATGGTGAAAATGCAGAAATCCAGATGATCACACTTAAAAACACGACTGAAAAGGCAAAACAGGTTTCACTTGTATCGTTTGTTGAATGGTGTTTGTACAATGCACAGGATGACTGTACGAATTTTCAGCGGAATTTTTCAACTGGTGAAGTCGAGATAGAGGGAAGTGTCATTTATCATAAAACAGAGTACAGAGAACGTCGTAATCATTTTGTTTTCTACAGTTGTAATAAACCTGTTCAGGGATTTGATTCGGATCGTGAAACATTTCTGGGATTATATAACGGACTCGATAAACCTCAGACTGTATTTGCCGGAAAAAGCGGTAATTCGGTTGCAGACGGCTGGTCACCGATTGCAAGTCATCGTCTAGAATTTAATCTCGAACCGGGAGAAGAAACAACCTATATATTCACACTTGGATATATTGAAAACGACGTTGACAAAAAGTGGGCAGAAACAAAGGAACAGGGAGCAGAAAGCAGGAATTTACTTCGTACAAATACTGCCAGCGGAATCATTAACAAAGAAAAAGCCTATTTACTACAGCAAAAATTTGCAACTCCGGGGCAGGTAAACAAAGCATTTACAGAACTTTCAGAATACTGGAATGAAATTCTGTCACACTTTACACTGAAAACAGGAGACGAAAAACTTGACAGAATGGCGGTGTGGAATCAGTATCAGTGTGTTGTTACATACAATTTTGCCCGTTCTGCAAGTTATTTCGAAAGTGGTATCGGACGCGGAATCGGTTTCCGGGATACATCTCAGGATATGCTTGGTACGGTTCATCAACTTCCGGCAGGTCGTATCAGAGAACGTTTGTTTGATGTTGCTTCTACTCAGTTTGAAGACGGTAGTGCATATCATCAGTTCCAGCCTCTTACAAAACGCGGAAACGCTGATATAGGTTCTCAGTTTAATGATGATCCGTTGTGGCTCGTTCTGGGAGTCGGCGGGTATATCCGGGAGACCGGAGATATATCTTTCCTTGAACAGCAGGTTCCATTTGATAATAATGAGAAAAATACTGCAACTTTGTTTGAACATCTTAAGCGTTCATATCGCTATACAACAACGCATATCGGTCCTCACGGCCTGCCGCTTATAGGCCGCGCAGACTGGAACGACTGTTTAAACTTGAACTGTTTCAGTACGGATCCAAATGATTCTTTTCAGACATGTACAAATAAAGACGGAACGAATGCCGAGTCTGTTATGATTGCAGAAATGTTCGTCTATATTACACCTGATTATGCAGCGATGTGTCGTCTTCTGGGAAATGAGTCCGAGGCGGAATTTGCGGAAGGCGCAGCAAAGAAGATGGAAGCGCAAATATGCAAAACCGGCTGGGACGGTGAATGGTATATCAGAGCATACGATGATGCAGGACGAAAGATCGGGTCACATGAATGTAATGATGGAAAGATATTCATTGAGTCACAGGGTATTGGTACAATGGCGCAGATTGGAGCTGACAAAGGATATCCGTGTAAAGCTCTTGATAGTGTTAAAAAGTACCTTGACTCTAAGTACGGTATCGTTATTCTTTTTCCCGCATATAGAGAATATCACATTGAACTTGGAGAAGTTTCGTCATATCCTCCGGGGTATAAGGAGAATGGCGGTATTTTCTGTCATAACAATCCCTGGATAATTATTGGTGAGGTATGTTCGGGGCGTCCGCAGGATGCTTTTGAACATTATAAAAAGATTGCACCTGCATATCTGGAAGATATCAGTGATATTCACCGTACAGAGCCGTATGTCTATGCACAGATGATTGCAGGCAAGGAAGCCGGGCGATTTGGAGAAGCGAAGAACAGCTGGCTCACGGGAACAGCATCATGGAACTTTGTTGCGCTTTCTCAGTATTTGTGCGGAATAAGACCTGCATATGACGGTCTTATTGTTGAACCCAGACTGCCATCCCATATAAAGAATGCGGAAATCTGTCGTAAATTCAGAGGTGTGACATATCATATTACTGTCAGGAATATAAAAAATAATGGGAAAGTAACGCTTTCTGTAAAGCAGGGGGGCAAAGCAGAGGGTACTCTGGTTAAGGCAGATCCAGAAACTAAAGACATATATGTTACTGCAGAAATAAAATAAATAAATAGCAAAATAAGGAGGAAGAAGACACAGGTTAAAAAATCTGTGTCTTCTTTTTTTGTTCATGCAGAGAATCTAATCCCTGCATGCGTCGGGGCTGGTGATTTTCGTATTCTTTGATTTTTTTGTGACGATATCTATTTTTTCAAATACTATTCTCAGTTTTCCATCAATTTTTTTTTAATTCGTTTCGACGGTTTCCGGTCAGTCCTATGTTAGTTTTTTTATTCAGATCGTTTGTGAAAGAAGTCCTGAAATACTGAATGCTCTGTCACCTATTTTTTCTATCTGGCGGACCATGTCAATATACAGAAGTTCTGCCTTGACGTCGGCTCCGCTTTCGAGCCGCTTGCGTGCTGTCTTTTTGAGATTTTTACGGAATAAGTCAATCTGGCCTTCGATTTCATTTGCCATAGCAAGTTTCTCCATATCAAGATGTTTATTGATGTTTATGTGGATAAACTGAAGGAACTGCCGGGCGAGTTCAACATACGGGATAAGCCGCTCCATATCTTCCTGTGGAAATTTCATTTTTTTCTCTATACTGCGCTGAAGAAGCAGACCTATACTCAGACAGTCGTCCGTCATCAATTCAAGTTCATCGACGACCTGCAGCATGATGGAAAGATTATTAAGCTGCTTTTCGTTTACAGGCAGATGTTCACATCGAATGATATAACGGGATAACTGAATATGCATTTCGTCGGCATAATTTTCTGCCTGAGACAGCGGGCCTATATGTTCGTCAATAAATGTCTGTGAGCGGTTGCTGAATCCCATCTGAATTCGGTCAAACATACCAGTTACAACATCTGTCATATCAGTTATTTCTTTTTCTGCACGAATAATTCCTGCCGTTGCGTTTTCCTTGATACCTGTAAATTCTAAGTGGTATTCCTGCGGTGTTTCGTCATTTTTTGGTTTTATGATTTTTTCTGTCAGTGCTGCAATTTGGTTTACAAACGGTACAAAGATAAGCGATGTGGTAATATTAAACATCGTATGAAGCATGGCAATGTGGTAGGTAATATTGCTTTCGATCGAACCAGGAACAATCCAGTCTACAAGAGCAAGAAAAGGATGGAAGAAAATAAGCGCAAGGGCAACACCTGAAACGTTAAAAAGGACATGTACCAGACACGTACGTTTTGCATTTACGTTTGTACCGATTGATGCAAGTATTGAATCGACTGTTGACCCTATATTACTGCCCAGTACCATTGCACAGGCAAAATCCCATGTAAGCAGTTTATTGTACGCCATTGTAAGAATTATGGCTGTCAATGCACTCGATGAGTGTATAATGGCTGTAATGACAATTCCTGTAAGGACGCCGATTGCTATTGCAAGTGTACCGCTGTTTTGAAAATGCATAAGAAATAACAGACTGTCTGAATTTTTCAGGGTGATCGTTTTCGACAGCATGCTAAGCCCTATAAAAAGAATACCGAATCCCATGACAGCTTCACCCAGATTTTCTTTGTGGAGTTTTTTGATTGCGGTGAGAAGATATCCGAAGCCTACAATTGGAACTGCAAAAGAAGCTATATTGAAATTAAAACCGAAAAGAGCAACAATCCATGCGGTGACAGTCGTTCCAATGTTTGCGCCGAAAATTACTCCAATAGACTGTGTCAATGAAATCAGTCCGGCATTAACAAATGTAACAACCATGACAGTTGTTGCTCCTGACGACTGTATAATCATAGTAATCACAAGACCTGTCAGCATAGCAGTGAATCTGTTGCCGGTCATAAAACCAAGTGCACGTTGCAGATTTTCTCCGGCACTTTTCTGGATGCCGTCACTCATTAATTTCATGCCGTACAGGAGGAATCCCAGACTTCCGAAAAGCTGTAAAATTGTATTAACGATATTCACCACTACATAATACATGAAAACAGGTATCCTTTTCAAGGAAGAAGAAAATTGATAGAATAAAAATAGGGTAACAGATTGATGAAATATGAAAAATACCGGATATTGATATATGCCACGATTGCAGGCGCCTGCAGCCTCTTTTTATCCTGTGGGCGGCAGAAGTCGGAGAATATTTCCTCAGATGCTCCTGTTGTTCTGTCTGTAAAATCAGCAGGGCAGGATGTATCTGAACTAAAGCTGCAAACCCAGACATGGCATGTATCCGATGACTGTATTTGTATTTTATTCGGTTATGGGTATAATGACGCGGCTTTTGTCCATACTATGACTACCGAATTATACAAAAAGTACGGGGCTGCTGAGAATGGAGGGCTTATTCTTTCTCTTATTTTTCCCGACAGTTTTAGACACGGTACAAAATCAATTGCTGCGGAGTTACCATTATACATGGACAACAAGAATGTGCGGGGTATAATTCTTCTCGGTGCGCCAGAGAATACTAACTATGGTATAGCGCATCTGCAGGATAAATATAATGGGATTCCTTCATTCCCTGTTTTTTCATTTTTTTCTCAGGATGATGTACTTGGAATGGAGGGGACTGCCGATTTTGTGCTTGATAAGGCGCAGGAAGCCGATATTGATGGTGCCGTGAAAGATGAATCACAGCAACTTTATGTAAAAGAAGTTCCTGATATGATCAGACGGTCAATAAAATATATGATCGCACTTGATGCGCCTCTTCCAAAAAATAAAGATTTATATATGCATTTAAAAAATATCGTCGGCAAGGTAAAGGTCAGTCACTATGTTGATCCGGAATCGGGTTTACAGTCCGTGAATCATTTTGTGATGAATTAATGAAAGATGATAACACTTAAGCAGAGTGAACATAACCTGATTGGTTCGGAAAAAGATATAGCCGATCTTGCAGTAAAGAAAAGTGCACATATACTTGTTATTTCCGATTCGCATGGACAGCGGGATTTATTTCGCTGTATAGTAAAGAAAATGGGGCCGTTGTGCGATGCTCTTGTATTCTGTGGTGACGGCGTGGGCGACTTTGTTTCATGTATGAATAATGCGGCTTCTGATAAAATATATGCAGCATCCGTACCTCCTGTTGTGGCTTTTGTTGAAGGTAACGGTGATTCCGACAGGTTCCCCGTATGTTTTAATCCTGGAGAAAAGAAAGACGATTCTGTTTATCACGAGTTAGCGATTCCCCGCCGGCAGATTTTTTCTGCGTCCGGGCATACAATTTATGTTGTCCACGGTCATGAGCAGGGTGTATATTACGGAATAGAATTACTTAAAAAGGAAGCAGAAACAGAGGGGGCTGATATTGTCCTTTACGGCCATACACATATTGCTGATGAAACAAGAGGCAATGTATATATGGTCAACCCGGGGAGTCCCTCTCATCCGCGGGCTGGAACGCCATCTTCATTTGCCGTACTTGAACTTGACGGTTTGAACATAAATACAGTCTTTTATCATATTGCAGGGACTTTACAGGGACTACAGTTCATTCCTTTTTTACCCAGAAAAACATATTTGTGGAATTAATCAGTATACTGTTTCGGAAAAACAGGTGGAATATGACCGTTCTTTTATCGGAAATTTTCTGCAAATGTAAATCCGTAATAGTCGTGACCGGGATATACGATAGTATCAGGGTGAATAATTCCTTTAAGCATGACCAGACTGCGTATTATTTCATTTTCGTCGCCACCCAGGTCTGTCCGTCCGTAACTGTGGTAGAAAACTGTATCACCTGAAATAAGTTCTTTTTGGACTGCATTGTACAGGCATACAGAGCCTTTTGAATGTCCTGGTGTGTGAATGACTTTCCATTGTGAAAGAACAGTTTTTATTTCTTTTTCATAATTTCCTGTGAATACGGTATTAAGCAGTTCGTTTCCTGATACAGTGAGGTCCGCTGCCGGAATGTGTTGTAATGCAGGCAAAAGCTGTTCAAGTCCCATTGTTTTAAGCGCTGCAATTTGTGATGGAATTGTTGTGCTGCCAAGAGCAGCTGCATCATCTTTGTGAATCACTATTCTGCATTCCGGGTAGACATTTTTAAGGACGGGTAGTCCTGTAATATGATCAAAATGTCCGTGGGTTATGAATATACCTATGGGACTTTTTTGATGTTCCCTGAGCCAATCCGTAATTTTTGTTTCGTCATGCGTAAAAGTACATGCAGCAGGATCAACAATGATAACGGCATGCCCTGCAAGCGGAATGATATATGTATTTACACCGAGAGGGCCGGTTTGTAGACTGGTAATAGTTTCCATAGTTTTAATTTACTAAAAAAGAACAGAGATGTTGCTGCCCCATAAGTTTTTCGTATGGGGCAGCGGTAAAATCTTTTTATAGAATTTCTGGGCCTGCTCAGACTAGATAGCTGCTGTTTTTTTCGGTGGAGGCCGGAACTTCACTTTCTTCAGCCGGGACATGAGAAGGTGTTGTGAAAGGTTCTTTGTCTGCTGCGGCTTTTTCCGCAGCCGCATATGCCTTGGCATCTTCTGCAGCAATTTGTGGGTCTCCGGAACGACTTCCTGAGGATAGTATTTCCACCTTATCTGCGGTACTTTCTTCAGGATCATCAGCTTCATCGTCCTTTTGCCGGGAATAGCTGACTGCCAGTTTACGTCCGCGGTAGTCGTAACCGTTGAGTGCTGTGATAGCTTTCTCTGTGTCATCCTTGAAAAGCTGTACAAAAGAATAGTTTGCAAGTACACGTATATCTCCAATTCTGTCGCGGTCAAGTCCGGCTATGCTTACAAGAAGGCCTACAAGATCACGTGGATATACGCGGCGGTTCCGTCCGATGCTGATGAATATCGTTGCTGCAAGAGATTCATCTATCTGAACGCGCGGGCGGGGTGTGTGTTCCTCGTTATGTGTTTCATCTATTGCAGGTATGTCTGCAGTACGAATCTCTTTCTGCTGTTTTGTATCGCGGCTGCGATCATTGCGGTTGTGGTCGTGTGCCGGATTGCGTTCTTTCCAACTATTGTCACGTGGAGTGTGTTCGCTGCGTCCGGTTGTCTGGTGTGCCCGATACCGTCCCTGCATTTCTTTTACGAGAAAAGCTGAAACATACATACGTTTCGAAAATGGAATTGTTTTTTTGAATACTTTTTTGAGATCATTAAGAAGATCAGGATTTTCCTCGGTCATTACTTTATTCAAAGCATCTTTAAGAAAAGATGCCGCCTGTTCCAGATCTACTTCTGACTCATGATTGAATGACATATACATTACTCCTCTAAAAAAAATCACAAGAGCTTTGCTGCAAAACCAGAACCTGTTTTTTGAAAACCCGTACGTTCAAGCATCGGTATAAGTGAATCAGGTATGATTGTATTTGCAGTCAAAACATACTGCCTGCCGCGTTTTTGAAGATCAGAGAGACACATGGAAAATAGTTCACTCCCTATACCCAAACCCCGGTAGGCTTCAGGCACGAAAAAACTTGTTAATACAGCTGTTTTTCCGGCATGGGACAAAATTGGCGCTGCCGTGATACATCCGGCAAAATCGCCGGTCAAAGTCCGGCATACAAAACCTGTCTGGCTGGCAGAATCGCCGTATTCAAAAAGATGCTGCCATAACACGGAAACAGCATCTTTGATTTCCTGCGGCCAGTTGCAATCAGGATCAAGCGCTTCTGCAGAACATAGAATGATATCCCTGTCCTTAACAGGATCATATTCTTGAAAAATGAAGTCATTGTGTACGAGATCGTCGCTTTCTTCGGGCGTCTGATCAAGCTTTTCAAGGCCCCAGTTTTCACGCAGACCGTTATACCATCCACCGATAAATGAACGCATCCTTTCTCTACGGAACTGATGCCATATTTTTTCGACTTCAGGAAACTCTTTTAAAACATTTTTAAAATTTCTGAATACCCCCCTTCCTGAATGCAGTACGTTCTGCAGCTCATCACGGGCAAGTGGTGCATGAAGTTGATTAACAAAATCTTCACGAAGTCTGAAACCTGCCGCAGAATTCCATTCGGGTAATGCATAATTATGTTCTTCGTCGTCACCTGCTGATAATGCATTTATAAGCATACCTGTTTCTGCCTGTACCAGAAATTTTTGTTCCTGATTTTCAAGAGCGGACATGATAGCATTTAGCAGTTCATCAGTCAGAACGAATGTCATATGGTTATTTTTCGAGTTCTTCCCGTTTGCAGATTACCGCACTGATAAGCCCGTATTCCTGCGCTTCTCCTGCGTCGAGCCAGTGGTCGCGGTCTGTATCTTTTGCAACCTGATCAACAGGTTTTCCTGTTTCATTTGAAATAATCTGATTGAGTTTTGCATGGGTTTTTGCAAGTTCTTTTGCATGAATTTCTATATCAGTTGCAACACCTTTCATTCCACTCATCGGCTGGTGAATGAGATAATGGCTGTTTGGAAGTCCAATACGCCGTTCTTTCGGGACTGCAAGGAGAACAAGTGTTGCGGCACTTGCAATAAGACCCATCCCTATAAGTAAGACTGGAGCTTTAATGAACCGGATCATATCGAAAATTGCAAAACCTGCATCTACATCACCTCCCGGAGAGTCAATATACATATAGATGTTTTTTTCACTACTGTCCGCCTCAAGAACGAGCAGCTGACGGACTATCTTATCAGCAAGATCTTTATTAATTTCACCGGAAAGAATAATTTGACGTGTTTTGAGAAATTTCTCTGTGAGCGGGTCAGGCATCTCCGGCATTTTTTTCTTTTCTTCATCTTCATCATCACACAATGGTGATTGATAACTGTTTTTCATGTGTGCTCCGTGGAAAAATAACAATAATTTACTATAATAATACTAAAAGAAAGGCCGTTTAGCAAGACAAAGAGGGGAACTCCATTAAAATAACGCACCTTAATTTAAAGTCCTGTCTGTTTTGCCTCTTTCCATAATCGTTCTTCATCACCAAGGTGGTCCCCGTTCATGGGAATACCAGCTTCGTTCATATGCTGCTCCACATAGGAAAAACGCCGGTAGAATTTCCGGTTAGATCTGGCCATTGCCGTTTCCGGATCGATACCCAGATGACGCATGTAGTTGATTACCGCAAAAAGCAGATCTCCGAATTCTTCCTCAAGATGAAGTTGGGCTGCATCAACAGCTGGAGTTGAATATTTTGTAAGAGGAACTGCTTCACTTTTCGTCTCTGTCAATATTTTTTTTACATTTTTTTCAGCTTCCTGTACTTCGGAGAATTCTTCCTGTACTTTTGCTGCAACAGGCTCTGTCGTTTTCCAGTCAAATCCTTTTTTTCCAGCCTTTTTCTGCATTTTGTAAGCACGAAGCAGCGGTGGAAATCCTTCGGGGACTTCGTCAAGTATCGATGATCCTCCTTTTCGTCCTTCTATATTTTCCTTGATTTTATCCCACTGGCTGATTACTTCGCTGCTTGTTCTGATTTCGCTGGTCATGCAGGAACTTCCTTCGCTCTGTTTGAAGACATGCGGATGACGGCGGATAAGTTTGCCGGTAAGTTCATTAAGTACATCTGCTACAGTAAAATCCTTATTCTGTTCATACATATACGCAATAAGTGATGCATTAAGGATGACATCTCCCAGTTCTTCCTTTACATGAGATGCGTCCTGCATTGTGATTGCGTCACATGCCTCAAAAACTTCTTCTATCAAATCACTCCGCATTGAGAGAGGCGTCTGATCCCGGTCCCACGGACAGCCGTATGGAGCTCGAAGTGTCCGGATCGTTTCGTATAGCTGTTTAAATGCAGCTGCCGTGTCCGTTGAAGAAACATTGCTTTGGATAGGAGTTTTGTTACTCATAATGCGTCTCCTGCGTATAATTTAGTTTTAGTCTGCTGAAACTTTTTTCTTTCCCCATTCAGGAATAAGGCGGTTCGGATCTGACGAGAGGAGTACTTTTGCGAACAGTTGTGCCGCCTGTGGAAAAACCTGACTAAGTACAATCTTTTCGTCCTGTGTAAACGGCGCAAGTACATAGTCTGCAATTTCCCTATTGTCAGGACGCCCGATGCCGAATCGCAGCCTCCAGAAGTCTGACGTGCCAAGGGCAGTTTTAGTAGAACGAAGACCATTATGACCGCCAAGTCCTCCGGACCATTTCAGACTTACTGTTCCGAGCGGAAGTTCCAGTTCATCATGTACAACCAGTACATTTTCCGGTCTGAGTTTATAGAAATTGACAAGTTCGATAATACTGTCTCCCGAGAGATTCATATAAGTTTCCGGCTTCAGAAAATAAATTTTTTCGGGAGCGTTTTTCGGAACAGATACAACAGTAGTATCTTTCTTTATCCAGAGGTTGTACTGCCGGGCCCATTCTGCAAACATTCCGGTATCAACTGTGGTATATAGACCTTTGAATTTTGACTGCCATGAAAGTTTGTCTGCAAACGGCAGAGCATCTGCAAAAAGCCATCCGGTATTATGCCGTGTCAGAGCATATTCATGTCCGTAATTACCCAGAAAAGCAGCGAGTTGAATCATGCACAAAGTATACCATAAATATCCGAATATCAAAAGACAGTGTATAAAAACTTGACGAGAAGAATATTGTAGCGTAAATTCCAATATGGTTTAGACGTGAGAGATAGAGAAATAACGGTAAATAGGAGTTGCAGCGTATGTCAACAGTTTTCTGGGGATTGTTTATACCGTTTTTAGGGACGATGCTTGGAGCGTCATGTGTTTTTTTTATGCGGCGTGAATTAAACGAGACAGTTCAACGTGTTTTTATGGGGTTTGCTGCAGGTGTTATGACAGCAGCTTCCGTGTGGTCGCTCCTTATTCCTTCAATGAATATATCCAGGGGAATGCAAAGATTTGTTTTTTTCCCTGCGTTAACTGGTTTTGCGTGTGGTGTTTTCTTTTTATTTGTTCTTGATAAAACGGTTCCGCATGTTCATGCAGCCGCAAGAAATCCGGAAGGACCGAATACAAAGCTGAGTAGAACAGTCATGCTTGTCTTTGCCGCTACACTGCATAATATTCCGGAAGGAATGGCAGTAGGTGTTTTGTTTTCAGGTATGGTCAGTGGAAATACGCAGATTTCAGCTGCTGCAGCATTTGCCCTTTCCATTGGAATTGCTGTTCAGAATTTTCCGGAGGGAGCGATTATTTCTATGCCTCTTAGAACAGAAGGTAACGGCAGACTTAAATCTTTCTGGTACAGTATACTGTCGGGTATTGTGGAACCTGCTGCCGCTGTACTTACTATTCTTCTTACTACTATTATTCCTGATGTTCTGCCTTATTTCCTTTCTTTTGCTGCAGGTGCTGTGATATACGTCGTTGTCGAGGAACTTATACCAGAAGCGGCACGTGATGAGAAGACCGATGCCTGTACAATCAGTTTTGCTGCCGGTTTTGCTTTTATGATGGTGCTTGATGCGGCACTTATATAAAGAATTTATCAGATAGTAGAAACTTTGTTTACAAATTCCGGTTAATGTGCTAGCTTTTCCGTATGATAAATGAAGAAGATGCAACTGGGCGTATTCTGTATGAAGACGCCGATCATAAATTTATATGGCTTGGTACCGACAGCAAAAACCGAAAAAGTGAGATACAGACGATGCAGTATCTCATTATCGATCATAACAGGGGAATCCTTCTTGATCCGGGCGGAGTACATATATTTTCGCGCGTTGTGGCTTCTGTAAGCAGATATATCTCTATCGACAATATAGATACTATTTTTTATTCACATCAGGATCCTGACGTTTCTTCCGGTATTGCCCTGTGGCTCGGCGTGACTAAGGCAAAAGTATATATCTCTGCTTTGTGGATACGCTTTCTTCCTCATTTTGGTATCGTTGATTCCTCCAGAGTTATACCGATTGAAGACAAAGGTTCAAGACTTACACTTGAGTCAGGCGCGGTGCTCGATTTTATTCCGGCCCATTTTATGCATTCTCCGGGGCAGTTCAATCTTTACGATACCCGTTCCCGGATTCTTTTCTCCGGTGATATAGGAGCCGCGGTTTTTAACAATGGTGATGATGTATTGTTTGTAGAGGATTTTAGGAAACATATACCACTCATAGAAGGGTTCCATAAGAGATATATGGCATCAAACGTAATTGTAAAGAAATGGTGTGAGCGTGTCAGAAAAATTAATCCTGATATCATTGCACCTCAGCATGGTGCAATTTATAAGGGTGCTGCAGTTCATGAATTTCTTGACTGGCTTTCGCAGCTGAAATGCGGAATTGATCTGATTGATTAGATAAGGATGGATTATGGCTGCAGATAAACAAATTGAAAACTATGAAGATGCAATCGCGGAACTTGCAGTCGGCTATAATAAAAGTATAACGCTTACTTCTGTAACTATCAGTTCTTTAAAAATTCTGGACGAAGCGATGGAACAGGTACAGAATGGTCTTAGTTCAATTGTGAGTGCTTTTGAGGAAATGCAGGCAGGCAGCGCAAGTACGTCCGCTAATACCGGCCGGATTGATTCAATGATGGACAATATCCTGTCTGAAAACGACCGGATGCGGCAGGAAATTACAGACCGTGTTACGGAGATAAAATCGACTTCACAGAATGCAAGTACACTTTCCGAATTATTCAGGGAACTTGAGGAACAGACGAAAAAGGTTGCCAGCGTTACGGGATCAATTCAGGAAGTTGCTGATATGACCAACGTACTGGCGATCAATGCCTCTATAGAGGCTGCCCATGCCGGCAGTTTTGGGGCTGGTTTCAGGATTATTGCGGACGAAGTACGGAAACTTGCGACACAGACTGGTTCTTTTGCTCATGAAATAACAGACAGTATCAATAATTTTAAGACGACTGTAGACAAAATCAATACACAGATGAACGAATTTACGCTGCTCCTGTCAAGGTTTAACACGTCATTCGGTGCGGTTCTTTCAAATTTTAATAATAATGCCAATGTTATTGATCAATCGGGTAAGTCACTCTCCGAGATAACTGTTTCAATACGAGAGGAGGCGGAGGCGTTGAGCGAGGGCCTTCGGTCTCTTGAAAAGGTAAACAGTTCAATGAAGGATACACATACTATTCTTGGTGTCATACAGTCAAGCCACGAATTTCTTAATGACCTTCTTGCAAAATCGGATCGTGCATAAAGGAGTGATATCCGGAAAAATCTGTTCTGGACATTTTTAAAGTGGAACCCGGCAGGCAGTCCTGTACGTGAGACTTTCAGGACTGCTTCTTCCTGCTTTTTTATCTGATATTAAATGTGTTGATTCCCTTCCATACGGCAGATGCTCCGAGTTCATGTTCAATTGCAAGCAGCCTGTTGTATTTTGCTACCCGTTCACTGCGGGATGGTGCACCTGTCTTTATCTGTCCGGCGTTGAGCGCAACTGCAAGGTCTGCTATCGTTGTGTCTTCCGTTTCACCGGACCGGTGCGATATCACCGCCGTATACCCTGCTTTCTGTGCAGTCTGTACGGCTTCGATAGTTTCCGTCAACGATCCGATTTGATTCAGTTTTATCAGGATTGAATTACCCGCTCCCTGGCTTATACCTTTTGAAAGCCGGGCGGTATTTGTAACAAAAAGATCGTCGCCGACTAGTTGTATTTTATTTCCAAGACGGGATGTAAGTTCCTTCCAGCCGTCCCAGTCTTCCTCTGCAAGACCGTCCTCGATTGAAATGATCGGATACTTTGCTGCCAGTTTTTCCCAGAAATTAATAAGTTCTTCCGTAGACATCCGTTTCTGTTTTTTAGGCAGAAAATACGAACCGTCTTTCTCATACCATTCGCTGGAAGCCGGATCCATGGCGATCCTGAACTGGTCTCCTGCATGGTAACCGGCTTTCTCGACTGCTTCCAGAATAGCAGCAACCGCGTCTTCGTCATCTTTCAGGTTCGGCGCAAATCCGCCTTCATCACCGACTGCTGTTGAAAGTCCCCGTCCGTCAAGCACTTTTTTGAGACTGTGAAATACTTCTGCACACCAGCGGAGTCCCTCCCTAAAAGATGGAGCGCCGACCGGCATAACCATGAACTCCTGAATATCAACATTATTTGAAGCATGTGCTCCTCCGTTCAGAATATTCATCATAGGCACCGGAAGCGTACGGGCAGCGGCTCCGCCGATGTACCTGTACAGCGGTATTCCCACCGACGCTGCGGCCGCTTTTGCAGCTGCAAGCGATACCGCAAGGACTGCATTTGCACCAAGTTTTGCCTTGTTCGGCGTGCCGTCAAGAGCGATCATAGTCCGGTCCAGTTCTGCCTGCTCCCGGGCATCCATTCCTTTTAGTTCATCGGCTATTACGGTATTTACATTTTCAACGGCCTTCAGGACACCTTTTCCCTGATATCTGAATTTATCTCCGTCACGAAGTTCTACGGCTTCAAACGTTCCTGTTGAGGCACCAGAAGGCACCGCAGCTGTTCCCGTTGAACCGTCTGCAAGTGTAACCTGGGCCTGTACGGTCGGATTACCGCGTGAATCAAGAATCTCCATAGCTGTAATATTTTCGATATTATAATCTTTCTGCATATAAAACCTCCACCTATAATATACTGCGTATTTCAGAGAATTTCATATTAAAATTGTAGAGAATTATATCAAAAGAAAGAGCCTTCCTGTATCCGCCGTGGCTGTCGCCGCTGCAGCAGACGGTGTGTTTATTCCTGCAGTTCCTTTTCCATTTTTTTTACAGTATCGTACAGCTGTCTGTTTACAGGTATCGGAAGACCGTACTGGCGCGCCCTCCGTATAACTGTCCCTGCAAAAAGCTCAACTTCCGTTTTCCGCCCTGCAAGCCCGTCCTGCCGCATGGAAGGCATACCTGCAGGATTCAGCGTATCAATGAGTGTAACGTACTCTTCCAGATCTTTTTCTGTAAGCCCTGTTTTCTCTTTTTCAGACAGAGCAACGACTTCCCTCATGGCAGCCTTCATCATGTTCCTTGCGGGGCCGTCTTTCTGTACCGTTGCAAACGTTCCCTTTGTTACCATAACGACCTGATTTACGCCGACATTGAGCATCCATTTGCTCCACATGCGGTGTATAATATCTGTTTCGATTTTATAGGGGAGTGAAGCGCGGTCGAACAGTTCTGCAGTATCTTTCAGAAGAGGTGTGTTTGCACTAAGATCTGCCGGCAGACCAATGCGGAGTTCTCCCTTGTGTTCGTATTCAAGCCTGTTGCCTGTTCTGAGTGCGTCCATTCCCTGAGCGATGCAGTATATAAGGTGTTCTTTTCCGAACGCCGCTGCAATGATTTCTTCGCTCGATATACCGTTTAAAAGCGAGATGATGATTGTATTTTTTCCGACATGACCGCGTGCTGTCGTAATTGCACTGTCAAGTGCCGTTCCTTTTACTGCGAAGATCAGCAGGTCAGGGGGTGCAGCCTGTTCAGTACAGTTTTTTACCGTGAAGGCGCATTTTCTGCCGTTGCAGTAAACCCCTGCAGACCGGTACTTTTCGACCCGGCTCCTGTCGGCAAGAAAAGTTACATTCCGCACACCAAGTGCCTTGGTAAGAATATCCCCATACAGAATGCCGAGTGCCCCCATGCCTATAAGTGAAACAGATTCAATCATACTAATCAGCCTCTTATTTGTATTATAGGGATTGTACCACTATTTTCCTAGTTTTTCCGGAGCAGTTTTATTATGAAGCAGAGGAAGAAAATAACCGCATTTACCAGAACGATTGAAGCTCCCGATGCGGCTCCTGCATAATATGAAAGCGCAAGACCTGCAATTCCTGAAACAAGCGAAATAAGGACAGAAAATTCAAGATATTTTCTGCTTCCCGAGCTTATCATTCTGGCTGCCGCAGCCGGAAGCACAAGCAGTGAATTGATGACAAGCAGCCCTGTCCACTGGATCGAAAGAGCAACAACAGCCGCAGTTGCAAGCGAGAACAGCTGCTCAACGGCAAATACGTGGATACCGCGGCTGCGGGCAAATACTGGATGCAGGTTTACAAGAAGCATTTTATTATAAAAGAAAAACCAGATAACGATGAGTATACCAGCAGCAGCATAAAGCATAAAAATTTCATACGGACGGATGCTCAGAATATCACCGACGAGATACCTCTGATATTTACTGAAATTCCCGCCGGCGCTGAGCAGTACAACTCCGAGAGCAACGGCAGTCGATGAAAAGACTCCGATGATTGTATCAGATGATGCAGATCCTCTGTTTTTTACCGCAATAATCGCAAAACCTAGTCCCATACTGAATGCCACCACTGCAGCTGTCGGATCTTTTATACCAAGCAGAACGCCGATTGCAATACCGGTAAGTGCAGAATGCCCGATTGCGTCACTGAAAAATGCCATTTTATTTGAAACAACAAAACTCCCCAGAATCCCGAATAATGGACCTGCAGCAAGAAGTGCAAGGAATGCATTTTTCATAAAGTCGGGCTGCAGCCATTCAAACGGCAGAATTATGCCGATAAAATCGTAAATATGCTGCATCATTGTACTCCATCCGGCGGATCCTGTATGACTGTATCAATATGTCCGAATGTCCGGATGAACGGTTTTGAGTTGTACACTTCGGTTACCGTTCCCGATGCCGCAACTCCGCGCTCTATAAGGACGACACGGTCAGCATGGCGGGCAACAAGATCCAGATCGTGGCTTACGAGCAGAATCGTCGTGTCATAATTTTTCCTGAGCGATGAAACAAGCTGGTAAAAAAGTTCAAGCCCTGTTCTGTCAACTCCTGACACCGGTTCGTCAAGCAGAAGAATATCAGGCACCGGATGAATTGCGAGTGCAAGCATGACTCGCTGTATTTCTCCTCCGGAAAGATCGCCGACCCTTCGTAATGCAAGTCCTTCAGCGTGGACAGAGGCCAGCACACCCTGAATCATTTCTTTATCGGATTTTCTGCGGTGAAACCATACAGGATATCTTGAAAGACACGACAGAATAAGATCGCCGACGTTTACAGGGCTGCCCTGTTCTGTCGAAAGCGACTGGGGAACATACCCAAAACGCGGATGATTCGTCGGAGTTTTGTTTTCTCCTTCAAAAATTATAGAACCTGTGTGCGGTACAACGTCAAGCAGTGCTTTTAAAAGCGTTGATTTTCCCGCACCGTTGCGTCCTACAACGGCAGTCAGCTCCCTGCAGTGGAGGTGGAGATTAACATTGTCGAGTATCTGCGTATTTCCGGCTTTTACTGAAAGTCCGGAAATACGCGTACAGCAGACATGCTTAAGTCCGAGCGGGCAGCTCATTTTCTCTGTTTCCCGGAACCTGACAGTGCCTTCTGCAGCATTGCGGCGTTCTGCTTCATTGAATTAATGTACGAATCTTTGTCGAGGGAACCGGTAACACACGGATCAAGCTCATATACGGTAAGTCCTGTTTCCCTGGAAATGACTTCAGCAGCAGAAGACGAATACTGTGGTTCT
>Ga0172378_10001060_pt1 | contig 24984 bp, 19 predicted proteins | sample GrowelOW332metaG_FD_119755 | JGI IMG/M metagenome (GOLD analysis project Ga0172378, IMG submission 119755) | Groundwater microbial communities from an aquifer near a municipal landfill in Southern Ontario, Canada - Pumphouse #3_1 metaG | ecosystem: Environmental > Aquatic > Deep subsurface >... | reverse complement strand
TTTTCTTCCAGCGTATGTTTTGTAAATAAAAATATATGCAATTGCACATAGAGCTAGCGCAATGAAAAATGAAATGTTTAGTGGTGAAGGTGAAAGCAATTTTACAAGCCTGAACTTTTCTTGGATGAACGGTGTCGCCAAAAGATTGCTGCCTGTGAATTTATTTGAAGAAGTAATCGCTCCGTCAATTAAAGGAATTACCGCAAGAGAAAAAATATATGATGTTAATAAAACAGAGGCTCCTCTTTTTTCATAGAGAAGTGCAGATGTTAGTGACATTAAAATTCCTGCCGCCATTGAAGCAACAAGCGCTGTTGCAAAGACAACAAATGCAGGCGCGTTCCAATATGATGTTAAAATTAAAGCCGCAATGTATCCGCCTAAATATATTTGCCCTTCGCCGCCCAAGTTCAAGTGCCCGCTTTTTAATGCAAAAGAAGCGCCTGTTCCTGCAATCATAAGAAGACATGCGTTGTTTAAGAAACTTCCAAAATTATAAATTGATGAAAATGAACTTGTAAAAAATGTTATTAAAGCGTCCATTATTTGTTCCTCTCAAATGCAAGCGTTGTTGTTCCGCCTTCAATTGAATAAACCCTGCTGCAAATAGAAAGCGGGAAGTCTGTAGCTCCTAAAATTAGAATTGCTTTTCCTTCTTTAGAAAATGAAATAAGTGTTTTGCAAATCTCTCTTTGCGCGTTTGTGTCCAGCCCTTGCATTGGCTCGCACAAAATAAACAAGTCTGGGCAAAGTGTCTGCTCTCTTACTAAAATAAGCCGTTGCAACATGCCGCCGCTTAAAGATGAGCATTTTTCTTCTGGAGCAACGTTCACTTGCGCTTTTTTAATTAAGTCTTCCGCTATTTTTTTTAGTGAATTTTTTTTTGAAAAGAGTTCTGTCTGCTTGCAGTAGACTGTCATCATTTGCTCTACAGTAAGGTCTGGGTTAGAAGCTATAAATGTTCTGTCTGAAGGGACAATTGCTGTTTTGTTTTTTCTTAAAAAAGATGATGTGAATTTATTTTTGCTAAACAGGAATGTTTTTTTGTTTGAGTTGTCTTTTGAATAAAAATAAATATTTCCGTTTGATTTAGTAGCGCTTTCTCCTGTTACAACATCTTCCAAGGTTCCAAGCGCGCTTTCCAACATTCCAGAAATAATTGTGATTGAATAAAAGTCCACAGCGAATGAAGCGTTTAAAAGTGCAGGTTTGTTTTTTGGACGTGAAGAGACATTTTCTAAAACAAGGCAATGTTTTCTGCTTGTGCTTTGTAAAGCTGTTTGTTCAGAAGTTTCGATGTGTTCAGAAACTAATGTTGTTCTGTTTTTGTCCGATGATAAATCGTTTTCCAAAGGTGAAATATTTTTTTCTAATAGATAAGAACAGTATTCTTTTGCAGAATTGAATGAAGCAAAAAGTTTTCCTTCTTGTAATATTGTAACTGTGTCCGCGTAAGTTGAAGCCTCTGCTGTGCTATGCGTAATTACAATTATGTTGCAACCGCTAGACGCAAGACTCTTTAAATTTTTATATAAGTTTTTTCTTTGCTCTAAATCAAGCAAGGCGGAAGGCTCGTCTAAGATTAAGCATTTTGGATTACGAAGCAGCGCGCATAATAATGAAGTGTAGAATCTGCTGTCTGCGCTCAAGTCTTTTACAAGTGAATTTAAATTTAAAAGCGGTGCCCATCTTTTTTGAAGCGCATTTAAATTGAAGCTTTGTGATTTCCTATATGCTCTGTTTTCTCCAAGAAAAATATTTTCTTTTGCAGTAATTTCATTCGCAAGAAGCGGACGTTGGTGAACAAGAACAATTCCTTGCTGTAAAGAATCTTTTGTAAAATTAAAAACAGTCTTTTTATCATCAAGAAAAATCTCACCTGTTGTTGCAACTATATCACCAGAAATTATATTTGCTAAAGTAGATTTTCCAGCGCCATTTTCTCCAAGCAGCATATGAATTTTACTATCTTCAAAAGAAACTGTCACATCTTTTAAAGCAGTTTTTAGTGAATAAATTTTGCAAATGTTTTTTAAGCTGATTTTCATTGGAGTAATGAATATGTAAATTATTCAGCTTCTGGAACAACAACGCTGCCGTTTTTTAATCCAGCCACAAGAACAGAAAGTTGTGCTCTTACATTTTCTGGAACATACTGCAAGTAAAGAGGATCATCTTCAATAAAAGAAATATAGCCATCTGCAAAACCAACAATTTTAGTTGTTCCCCATTCAGTTTTGTCATTTAAATAATCAAGAGTAACCTCTTTAGCCGCAACTTCTTGCTTAACAAGACAACTTGAAATTACAGTGCCTGGAGCTTTTGAAAATCCATTTTCATCAAACCAGGTAAGATAAATTTTATGTTCTTTGGCAGAAGAAATTACACCTTGTGAAGCGCCGCCACATATAGGAAGAATAACATCAACTCCAGCAGCACACATTGCGTCAGTAAGCTCAGCTCCTTTAGAAGCGTCGTACCAGTTGCCAACAATTCTAAAATCTACAGAAGTATTTTCATCAGCAGTTTTTGCACCAAGCGAGTAATAAGGCAGCAGCACATTGTTCATTATAGGATATTCCTGTGCCGCAATAAATCCAACCTTGTGGCTCTTTGACATAAGGCCTGCAATGAAGCCCGTAAGATATGACTGCTCTTTTTGATTGTAGCTTATAGCCGCAATATTCTGATTTCTATTTATTGAAGCATCAAGCAAAATAAATTTTACAAGCGGAAATTGTTCTATAAGAGGAGCGCATAATTCAGGAAGAGAAGGATTTGAAGAAATAATAACATTGTACTTTCCTGTTGATGCAAGTGACGTAAGTTTTGCTCCCCATTCAGCCTGATTTGTACCAGCTTCAAAAATTGTAACTGAGACTTTTTTATTTTCACTCTGCTCGGAATTATATTGTGCAACAGCGTCTTGCACACCTTTTACAAGATTAGCGTAAATAGGAGAGTCCGCTACAATGCCCGGCACAAAAACAGCTATTGATTTTTTATTTGGAATTGTTGATTTGTCACATCCAAAAGATAAAAATAAAAATAGACCAACGCTAATTGAAAGACAAATTTTTTTTAAAATATTTTTCATAACAAAGATTACCTCGTGATGAAAATATAGTTTTATTTCAAACTATTGTCAAGTTGTCATTCATTTTTTCTAAAAGCGTTAGTAGTTGTTTTTTTTCTTCGGAAGAGAATCCTTTGTAGCATTGTGTTAGCAAGTCTTTTGAAATTTTAGAAGTAAGCTCATTGTATTCTTTTCCTTTTTTAGTAAGAGAAATATATTTTATGCGGCTGTCGTCTTTGGAAGGCTCTTCTTGAACAAGCCCTTGCTCCTTTAATTTTTTTATAAGAACAGTTGTTGTTGACTTGTCGCGGTTTATTCGGCTTGAAATTTCTCCCATAGTTAGCTTTTCTTCTTCAGAAAGTTGGAATAAAATAAATCCGTGTGAAGAAATAAGCTTGCCTTTTTCTGCAAGGCGCTTGTTTGTAAAGTCAGCTGTCTCTGTGTGGATATGTGATATAAGTGAAATTACCGATGAAATATTGTATTGCATATTTTCTATTATAACAGTTTTTTTTGTTGACTGCAAAGAATAAAATTGTTATTGTTTACTTATGTTTAAATTTTGGTTTAAGAAAAACTTTTGTGATGGTTGGGATAATCTTTTTCATTTGATTGTGCCTAATCTTGTGATTATGGCATCTGTTGTTTTAGGAATTCTTTTTTGCATAGGTGTTAACTCTCTTCCTCTTTCTGAAGGATGGAAAAATCTTTTATCATTCATTGCAATTTTCATAGCGTGCGGCTTTATCTGTATTTTTGTTTTTGCTGAAGGCGACAACTGCGCACAAATTGCTAATTTTGATTCACCTTCTTTTAAAAATTATTTTGCTCAGATTGTGCCTTGCATAAAAGACGGTTTGTTTTTTGGATTCTTCCTTGCTCTACTTGGCTCAATAATGTATGTAAGCTTCCCTTATTACTATAGGGTTTGGATTCCGGCAGACGGCAGCAAGGGCTCACTGTTTGGTCTTGTCTTTATGTCTGTTGTGTTTTGGTTTTTCATTATTTCAATTCTTTCACTACAATGGTTCTTGCCAATACGCTCTCTTATGAAAAACAATTTTAAGAAGTGCTTTAAAAAATCATACATAATTTTCTTTGACAACACTTGGTTTTCAATTGTAATAGCTTTGAATAATCTTTTGCTAACAGTTTTAAGCGTAATTTGCTTAGGCTTGATTCCTGGCATTTCAGGATTGATTCTTGCAAATACAAACGCCCTTCGCCTAAGATTGTACAAGTACGACTGGTACGAAGTTAACCCAGGCATGACAAAGCAGCAGCGCAAGGAAATTCCATGGGACGAATTGCTAGAAAACGACAAGGAAACATTAGGTCCAAGAAAGTTCAAGTCCTTTATATTCCCTTGGAAAATGTAAATTAACGTTGCAAGTAATAATAGCAGTATAGTTGAAATCAACATAAAAAAGCATTATATTTTGAATCATGGATTTCTTAACTCCACTGCAAATGACACAGTTCCGCCAGGTAATTACAATTCTTACTGGAATGTACGCTACTTCGCGGATCTTAGAAAATAAACATTATATTCAGCACGGAACAACAACGCTTTTTACACATTGCAAAAACGTTGCTGTTCTAAGTGTTAAAATTGCAAAAATATTTCATATCAAAGTTGACATGCAGTCTTTAATTAGAGGCTCTTTGCTTCACGATTATTATTTGTATGACTGGCATGACAAAAATGCACGACCTTCGCTTCATGGTTTTAAACATCCAGCAATCGCTTTACAAAACGCAATGTCAATTTACACATTGAATTCAATAGAGCAAGATATAATCAAACATCATATGTTCCCTCTTACTCCTTGCCCTCCAAAAACAAAAGAAGGCTGGATTGTTAGCATAAGCGACAAACTTTGCTCAACTTATGAAACATTAAAATTGAACGAGCTTCATTTGACGCACAGGCGCGCAGTTGTTGCAAGAAGCCAGAAGCTTCTTAAGCAGTTAAAAAATAGGTGAGTATGCTTAGACAGAACTGTATTATCTGCCTTGCTTTTTTTACATACAGCTTTATTGGCTGGGCTTATGAAAGCACAATTTGGGCGAAGGCTGAAAAGAAGAGATTTATTAACCGTGGTTACTTAATGGGCTGCTGCTGCCCAATTTATGGATTTGTTTCTTTATTAGACTGGATTGTTTTGCATCGTATTCATGATCCTGCTGCAATTTTTTTAGTGGCAGCTGTTCTATGCTGCATTCTTGAATTTACAACAAGCTGGGTTCTGGAAAAAATATTTCATCAGCGTTGGTGGGATTATTCTAACTATTCATTTAATTTGAATGGAAGAATAAGTTTGTGGAGCGGCCTGTTCTTTGGAGCGGCGGGGCTTCTTTTAGTAAAAGTTGTTTATCCTTTGACAATAAAATTCTTTAGCAGATTTCCAGACGGCGCTTTGTATACTTCAACATCAATTGTAATTTCATTGTTCATTGCTGACATAATTATTACAACAGTGAGCTTAAAGCATAAGTCAAATCCTATTGAAAAAATATATACTTCAATCACATACAGAACGGCATTGCCTTTTGACTATTTGAATGAAGCCTGCGTCCCTATAGATAAAATTGCGCAAAGAAAATTGAGAGAGGCTAAACTTCAAATGAAGCGTGCAAAGCGTCAAGTTAAAGCAGTTCAAAGAAAGTTAATCTCCACCGTTGATAAAAGGAAGTAGCGTACATTTGTTAATTATAATAAAACAAGTGTACAGTTGAAATAAAATTATGCCGGAGCAGGGGCTTTGGAACGAAAAAAAATCTGCACACACAGTGCTAAAACGCTGTTACTAGCAACATTTAAGTAATTATGTTACAATTCCGCCAATTATACCGCCTTGTGTTAAGGTGGTTTTATTTTATAGGAGTATTCACATTATGGGTGATCAGAAAAAAGCAAATGTTCCGGCAGATGTACACTCTTGTACATTGGATAAAATTATAAGCCTTTGCAAAAGAAGAGGATTTGTTTACCAGTCAAGTGAAATCTACGGTGGACAGGCGGGCGCTTGGGACTACGGCCCTTTAGGTATTGATTTTAAACGCAACATTCAGAACGCATGGTGGAAGGAAATGACACAGCTCCACGATGATGTTGTTGGCCTTGACGCTGCAATTTTTATGCACCACAAAACATGGGAAGCTTCAGGACACGTTGCCCACTTCTCTGACCCAATGATTGACTGCACTGAATGCCATGCAAGATTCCGCGCTGACCAAATGATAGAAGACTACTGCAGGGCAAAAAATGTTACTCCAGACAAGCCTGTAGACACAATGAGCCATGAAGAAATGAAGCAGTTTATTGATGATCATAAAATCAACTGCCCAACTTGCGGCAAACATAATTACACAGATGTTCGTGAATTCAATTTGATGTTCAAGACTTATCTTGGACCAGTTGCAACAGACGCCAGCTTAATTTACTTGCGTCCAGAAACATGCCAGGGTATTTTTGTTGACTTCAAGAACATTGTTCAGTCAAACAGAATGAAGATTCCTTTTGGTGTAGCTCAGGTTGGTAAATCATTCCGCAATGAAATTATCTTTAAGAATTTTATTTTCAGAACATGCGAATTTGAACAGATGGAAATGGAATACTTCTGCAAGCCAGGCACTGACGACGAAACATTCGAGTACTGGAGAAAACAGCGCTGGGCATTCTACTTAAAGTACGGTATTGCAGAAAAGAACCTTCACTGGAAGCACCACGACAAGCTTGCTCACTATGCAAAAGACGCTTACGACATTCAGTACAACTATCCAATCGGCTTTGAGGAAATTGAAGGCGTTCATAACAGAACAGACTTTGACTTGACTCAGCACACAAAGTTCAGTGGAAAAGACATGTCTTACATTGACCAGGAAGACGGCAACAAATCTTACACACCTTATGTAATTGAAACTTCTGCTGGCCTTAACCGCAACTTCTTAATGTTCCTTTGTGAAGCATACGAAGAGCAGAATGTTGGTACAGATGGCAAAGATGACTACAGAACAGTTCTTCATTTGGACCCGCGCTTGGCTCCAATCACAGTGGCAGTTCTTCCTTTGATGAAGAAAGACGGACTTGCAGAAAAAGCAAAAGAAATTCAGGAAGCTCTAAAAGAGGACTTTGTAACTGACTACGACCAGAGCGGCACTGTTGGAAAACGCTACCGCCGTCAGGACGAAGTTGGCACACCTTTCTGTGTAACTGTTGACTACGACACTTTGGATAAAAACAGCGACAAGTTTGACACTGTTACAGTTCGTTTTAGAGACAGCATGGAGCAGGACAGAGTTAAGCTTGATGATTTAATTTCTTTCATTCAGAAAGCTATTAAAAATTACAAGCAGGTTCCTAAAGCATAATTTTATAAATTTATTAAATGCCGGTGTATGTATTTTATTATGTATGCCGGCAATTTTTTTACGGAAGTAAACATGGAATATGTAGCACTTGGAAAATCTAATCTTCTAGTAAGTAGAACTGCTTTTGGCGCAATGAGTCTTGACTGCCAGGAAATAGAAGCCTTTGGTGAAAAGGCGGCGGAGAAGGCCGGCAACTTGGTGAGCCTTGCTTATCAAAACGGAGTTAACTTTTTTGACACAGCTCACAGCAAACCTGTTTGTGAAAAAAGATTAGGTGAAGCACTTCATGGAATAAGGCAGAATGTAATTCTTGCTACAAAAACAAATGCGAACAATGTTGAGCAATTAAAAAAAGACTTGGATGAAAGTCTTGACGCGCTTAACACAGATTTTGTTGACTTGTATCAAATAGAAAATCCAGAAGTTATTCCTCAAAAAAATGGCTCCAATGGAATTTATGATGAGCTTTGCTTGTTAAAAGAAAAAGGCGTTATAAAACATTTTGGAATTGCAACTGACAATCTTGAAATTGCAAGAAACGTTGTTACAAGCGGTCTGTATGAAACATTGCAGTTCCCGTTCAGTATGTTAAGTCCAGAGGTTATTGTTGACTTTGTAAAAATGTGCCAAGAAAAAGACATAGGCTTTATTGCAATGCAGCCTTTGTGCGGCGGTGTGCTTAATAATATTCCTTTGGCATTTGGATTTCTGCACCAGTTTGAAAATGTTGTGCCTGTATGGGGCGCGCGTACTCCAGAAGAACTTGAGCAAATACTATATTTTGAATCTCATCCGCCGGTAATTGATGACAAGTTTAAAGAGGAAGCTTCTAAGACAAGAGATTTCTTTAATTAGATTTTATTACATTAGAAATTTTGCTAGATAAAAATAATTGAATTTTAATTTAACTGTTAGTTTTATTTGATGAAGAGAGAGCTTTTATTATATCGTTGGCTTCTTGTTTGTTCATAACACGTACAATTTTCAATTCATTATCATCAGTTTGAACAGTCTTAGGACTTCCATCTTTCTCTGTCTCACCAACAATCTGCACTATAGGATTTTTAGGATTGCTTGGATTTACATCTGTTACTTGTCCAACCTTCCCGTTAGCAAGATAAACATAAGCTCCAATAGGGAAGAGTGAAAGACTAAAAAGTAAAGCTTTTACAACTGTGTCATCATACTGATGATTTTCATTTTTTAGCATTTCAATCATTGCTTCGTAAGTTGACTTTGCCTCTTTGTAATGACGAGGCGCGGTGATTGCTTCAAACGAACAAGCGACTGCAATTATTTTAGCATACAAAGAAATCTTTGGTCCTGGAACATGGCGCGGGTAGCCGTTGCCAGTTTCTCGTTCGTGATGCTCAAGAACACCAAGCTGAATGCTTAAAGGAAATTTTGCATCTTTTAAAATATTGTACGCAATTATTGGATGTGTTGAAATTTGAGCACGCTCTGCAGGCGTTAAAGGTTTGTCTGTCATGTAAAGTTGCGGCGGCAGTCGAATCATTCCAATCTCATGAAGAATACACGCAACACCTAACTCGACCAATTTTGAAAGAGGCATTCTTAATTGAAGTCCAATTGTAATTGCAAGAACTGTTGAACGCATACTGTGGCTTACAAGAAAGTTTTTATTTCTTGCTTCAAGGCTTGGTGTAATGCGTAAAACATATCTTCTATTTTCTTTTATGTAAATGCAAAGCTCTTTTACAGTCTCGCTAATTTCTTCAAGATTTAATGTCTTATGGGTTGCATAATGTGTATATACTGAGCTTATGTAATTTAAATATTCATTGTAGACAGCTTGTACAACTTCTAGCCTGGACTTGTCAGTGTTTGCTTGTGAAACAGAACCGCTAGCTTTTTCAAGAGCTTGTTTTATTGCTTTGTTCGCAGCGCTTTGAATTTGAGGCGCCATCTGATTTGCTGCATCAGACATGGCCTGTTCAATTGGTATTGATTGATATTTTTTTTCTTGAGCTGCAATTGCGGCTGACTCTGAACTGAGTGCTATTCCTATTGTGCCGTCACAAATTGCTTGTTGAAATTGCCATTGCTTTAATTCTTTGATTGTGTCGTCATTAAGAGGGCATACTTTTGAACAAAGTATGAATGTTTTGTCGAGAAGTAAATCTGATGTAAAATAAGTATTCGGCTTTAATTCCGAAACAGCAAAGGAATTCATTATGACCTCATTTTACTATCGGCAGAATATGTCAAAAACTGAAGTTTTATTTTTATTACAAAGTAAAAAAAAGAGCCAAAGCTGTATCTTTGACTCTATTTATTTAAGGAGACAATTTATTATTTCCACAGGCGTCTGGATGTCTATTAGACCCGTCTGTAAAAACAACTTATTTATCACAGTTTTATTATCGGAAGATATGTGAAAAACTTTATATGTAATTAAAAATTATTTGATATAAGAAATTATAAACATTGTAATGAAGTTTTTAGAGGCTCCCCTTAAGGTTATTTTTCTTTCAACAAGTACTTTTTATATTCAGAAATAGCATTTAATAGCTCTGTGTAAATTAAGCGAGAGTAGTAAAATGAATAACGCAATTTATCTTTTGGAATATTAGAGGCTTCTTTGTCCAGCTGTCTTTCTGTAGGAAAAACTAATGACGCTGCGTCTTTTATGTTTGAATTCATTATTTGTGAATCTAACTTATTTAATTCAACTGCAATAGTTGGAATTTTATTTATATTTGATATTGCTTCATTTGATAAAGACAAACCTTTTTTTGCAATTATATAAAGTGTTTGCAAGTCATTTGTAAAATCGTTTAGAACTTGATAGTAATTATTTTTAAATGATGAATTTAATTGTTCTGATTTTTTATTTGCAAGATTGTAAAATATTTTTTTTGACTCTTCTTGATTTTGTTTTTGCAAGAATAAGTTTATTGAAGAAACTTCAATTTCTGGAATCATTAAGCTTTCTGAAGTTAAAGTGTATGTATGAACATTTTGAGTTTCTTTTGCTCTTTTGCAGTTAGATTCAAACCACCATGAAAATAAAGACATTCTTTTGTCTGTTAAAAGTTCATTGCCATTGTAGTCTTTAGAAATACTAGGACTTGCGCTGAACAAAGAAGAAATGTTGTTTGTTTCTGCGTTAGTTTTTCTGCATGAAATTCTATGCGCTTTTTCTTCAAACTGAGAGCCACGAATATGAGTCTGCTTAGACGGAAAACCCAAGTCCATTCCCGCAAGATAAATTTCTTTTGCGCCGCACAAACATGCAAAATCCCATGCTGTTGTTGTTACACTTCCCCCGGCTCCAAGTTTACCTTTGTTCCCTAATTTTTTTTCAAAGTATTGCCCTATTGGAAATAGCGAAGAACATAAAACTTTTTCTTTACAGTTGAATCTAAACACAGAAGGGTAGACAGCACTTTCTAAAATAAGAACAGAGGACGGTGAAGAAAGAAATTCCAAGTGTAAGGAACAAGCGTACTGAGGGTCAACTAAGATAATAAAGTCAGGTTCCACTTTTGCTTTTGAACAAGCATGCAAAGCAGTGTCTACGCAAACAAGAACGGCCCTTTTTTTTATTTCAGCTAAATAAGGAAGAATAGAAGAAAGGCTTGGACCTGCGGCTAAAATAACAAAAGGCAATGTTGTGGAATTCTCATACTTGTTAACCCCGTCAAGTTCTGCAAGATAATGAAGATTTCTGCAACTGTTCCGTAACCAAAGATGAGAAAATTTTTCAAGCGTGTTAAGGTTTATTTCTTTTTTTTGATTTTGTTTTTCTAGCAGTCTTTTTAGCTCTTCATAAAAATTTTTTGCGTGCAAAGTCTGGGCTTGTACAGAAAAAATCTTGTAGCAAGAAGCGTCATGCTTGCTAAGAATTGTTGCGGTTTCTTCTGCTGTTGCGTCAACTGCAAAAATAATTTCATTATGTTCCAAAACACTTTGCCAGTCTAAAACCGTAAATGCAGAAAACAGATGGTTGCAGTCTGGCTCAACGATAATTATTGGAACAGAAGGGTACTTTTGTGAAAAGAAAATCGGCGCATATCCTAAACCAAATGAAAAAAATACAGCGAATCTTACTTTCTTTATATCAAAATCAGCAAATAAATTTTCAGCATCTTTTTCTGGATTATATTTAGAATGAAGAGGCATGTTGTTTTCCAAAGCTGTTGGTGAATTATTTTTAGCATTTGCTAGTTCAAAAGAAAGTGTACCATTGTTTTCAAAGTTAGAGATTTTATTTGAAAGAAGAGTAGATAGTTGAGGAAATCTTTTTGTAAAAAGTGAAATATTTTTATTCCAAATTGAGTTCAATTGTCATATTCTCCGTAACTGGAGTTCCGGGTTCTGGAGTTTGACTTACAACCCAGCCTTCGCCGTTTATTACAAAATTAATATCTTTTCTTTCTAGCAAAGGAAGCAAATCTCTTTTTGGTCTTCCAATTAAATTTGGCACTGTTTTATCAAAGACAATCGCCTTGTTCTCTGTAATAGAAATTTTGCCGTTGTGCGAAAGGCTTGCGGCTCTAGCTCTGTTCATTCCAAGGTGATCTATGATTTCATCTGCAGCTTGCGCTATAACAGGAGCAACAATTCTGCCTGCGTAAGTTTCACCTTTTGCTTTTTGAATAACAATGTACAAAATTATTTCTGGATCTTCTACAGGAAAAATTGCAATGCAGTTAGAAAGAAAGTCCGTCTCACTGTAGCCGCCGTTTACTGGATCTGCCATTTGAGCAGTGCCTGTTTTTACGCCAATGGAAATATCTCCTAAAGAAGCCTTGCTGCCTGTTCCGCTTTGCGCTGTTGTTTCCATGCAACTTAGTACGTAATCAGCAGTGCTTGCTTTTATAACTCTTTGTTCTTTTTGAGGCTCGTGAGTGTACTCAACATTTCCGTCTTTGTCTGTAATGCGTTGTATAAAAGTTAATTTTACAGGAACGCCGTTGTCAGAAATAGCTGTTGCGGCTTGAACCATTTGAAGCGCACTAACGCTAAGCTCCTGCCCTATAGACATTGTAGCTTTTGTTCTTCCAGACCAATATTTGTCTTCTTGATTTTTTACAATACCACGTGTTTCTCCAGGAAGCTCTACTCCTGTCCTTTCTCCAAAGCCAAATTTTTTTAGATAAGAAAGAAAAACATCTGTGCCAATTAAGTCGCTCATTTGGGCAATTGCATCATTGCACGAATATTTAAGAGCTTCTCTTGCAGAAACCCAACCATGATTTCCTAAGCATGTGATTTTAATTCTTTCACCAGAAGAAGTTTTCTTTTCATAAAGACCGTCGCATAAGAAAATTGTATCTTGAGAAATTGAGCTGCTGTCAATGCAAGAAGCGACTGTGAAAATTTTAAACACACTTCCTGGTTCGTACGCATCAACTGCTGGACGATCAACTTTTTCTTCTGTTGAAGCTGTGTTGTATGAATTTAGATTTGCAGAAGGCAAGCTTAAGTAAGTTAAGATTTCACCAGTTTTAGCTTCTGCCGCAATCAACATTATGCTTTCTGCTTGTGTAGATTCCATTGCCTCTTTTGCGACTTTTTCCAATTTATATTGCAAGTTTGCATCAATAGTAAGATAAATATTTTTTCCATACACTGTAGAAGAATTGCTTGAGTCAACTTCAGGAGAAAGTATTGACTGCTCAGAATATTCAATTCCACTTAAGCCAACTCCATCATCACCCATGTAACCTACGAGCTGACTTGCTAAATCATTTTCTGGATAAACTCTACCTGGAATTCTATCAAACCTAGCCGCCGCAACATATCCATTTTGAGTGACAATTTGTTTTAACTCAGTGTACTGTTCTTCTGTTATTTTCTTTTTGATATATATAAAACTGCTGTCTGAAGAGGCGCGAAGTTTTGCAGAAATTTCTGTTTGTTTCATTTCAAGTGCAGGTGCAACAGCATAAGCAAATGAGTCAAAATTTTCTTCTTTAAGTGTAAGCGGTGAAACTCCAAAGTGATAGAAATTTGTTTGAACAGCTAAAGGCTTTCCATTTCTGTCAACAATTGAGCCTCTTTCAATAGAAGGAGTCGCAGGTGTAAGTTCATTTGGAGAAGTAAAAGATACTTCTCCAAATTTAAAAATCACATAAAATAAAAACAAACCCAAAATAACGAGTATTATTATTGTTCTCCATTTCTTTAGAAAACCATTTACTTGCATATCACCTTGCCTATGATATTACGAGTAGGAATAAAACCGTAATTTCTTGAGTCTATAGATTCTTTGTAATTATCACCAACTGCCAGAATCATTCCTTTTGGAATTGAATTACTTGCTTTCATTCTATGATACTGAATATCTGTTAATGGAATATTTTTCCCCGCCACAGTTAAATTATAGCCCGAATTTGATGAATATTCCAGTGGAGTGCCGCTTGTCGCAACACATCTTTTTACTACTAAATTGTTATTGTATAAGAAAATAACAATATCGTTAACATGTGGCTCTGACCATTGAACAAGAAGAGTATCTCCAAACGGTTTTACAATTCCATAAGCAAGTTTGTTAACTACAATTGTTTTTTCATTGGAAATTGTTGGCTCCATAGAAGAGCCTTTGACATGCAAAATATCAATTACAAAAAATTTAAGCATTATGCCTATGAGCACACCAATTATTATGCAAAGAAAAATTGTTTTAGTTTGAGGTTTTGAATTTGTTTGTTTTTTTTCAGACTCATTTTTTTCAATAAAACTGTTTTTCATTATAAGAATTATTCTAATATGGATAAACATTTATGTCGATACTTTAAGTATGGAAATTTATAGTTATTCAGCGAGCGGCTCTTATGAAGTTGCAAAAAAATCAGGTTCTCAGATAAAGCAGTTTTTACTACGTTCTTTTAGCGGCAATTCTCGTTCAAAAGCGATTGCTGTTAAACCACGAAAAACTTACTACGGTTTTAATTACAAAAATATTTTGTCATCAATAACAAGATTTGCAAAGGCTTCTGTAAAATATTTATGGCTTGTTCCTGCTTCTATAATTTTATTTTTAGTTCCATTTACTGTTGCAAAAGCAATGTCTTATGCTGAAAGTTTTGCAAATGAAATTTTATTTGATTCTTCATCATCTTATTTTACAGAAACTTTAGACACTGAATTATGCAACTTAGCTCTTAACAGAAACGGTTCTTATGACACAGATGGAACAGTTCTTTCTTCTGACGGAATAGCATTTTCTTCTGTATCTGAGTCTTTTAAACAACCTGTTGTTTTTAAAAATTATAAAGTAAGAGCAGGCGATACAATTGATGGCATTAGCAGAAAGTTTGGACTTTCAAATATTTCTACATTGATTGCAGTGAATAATATTTCAAATGTACGTTCATTGCGTTCTGGTCAGCAATTAAAAATTCCTTCAGTTGATGGATTAGTTCACACTGTTGCTAAAGGAGAAACCTTAAACGGACTTTCTATAAAGTACAAAGTAACAGTTGAAGACTTACTTGATGTAAATGATTTGTCCTCTGAAATTCTTTCTGTTGGTACGGAGCTTTTTATTCCAGGCGCTAAGCTTGATAAAAATTCTCTTCATAAAGCGCTTGGTGAAATGTTTGCGTATCCTATTACTGCGAAGTGGCGACTTTCTTCTGGATATGGTCCTCGGCTTTATCCGTTGACAGGAAAACAGTCATTCCATACTGGCATTGACATGGCGTGTCCTACTGGTACTCCAATAAAAGCGGCAATGGCTGGCAAAATTGCATATACTGGTGTTTCTAATGTTTATGGATATTATGTTATTGTAACTCACTACGACGGCTACCAAACTTTGTACGCACATATGAGTAAAATAATTGCAAAGAAAGGTGATTATGTTGAGCAAGGAGCAAAAATAGGCCTTGTTGGTTCTACAGGACAGTCAACAGGACCTCACTTGCATTTTACAGTTTATAAAAATGGAAAATTAGTTAATCCGCTTACTGTTTTAAAATAAGCATAAATTTAAAAAGTGAAATTTAGAAAGGAAGGTATATATGAAATCAATTTGCAAAAGTTGTGGAAGAACAATTGATAGTGAATTTCTTTATTGCCCTTGGTGCGGAGAATCTAAGCTTGAGCCGGAAGACAGAGTGTCAATGAACGCAGTCTTTACAAGGCTTGTTGAAATGCAGAACAATGAGCGTGAAGAAAAAATTTCTAAGATGAAGAATCAGCTTGATGAACTTGATAAAGAATTATCAAACATAGCGTTAAGTGTGGAGATGCACAGATGAGACGACATGCGCCTCTGTTAATAATTTTAATTTTCTTTTTTGAAGCGGCAAATATTTTTGCTGAAGTTTCATTTGGCAATTTAAATTTAAATTCAAATGACGACTTGCTTTTCACAGCGTATCAAAATATTCCTGGAACAGAAGCGTATACAAGTTTACTTTTGACACATTTGGGAAGAAAGAAAGTTGACAGCTTTCCAAAAATGATTACTTGTTTTCCAGAAAAAATGGAGCTTTTGAACGGTGGAAATATTCTTCAAATTAGAAACAGATATGGTTGTGCATGGTATTCAGAAGCTACAAAAAATTTACAATGGATTTCTTCTGCCAATAGAATACCTGTTGAATATACAAGAATGGGTCCGCAGTCAGCAAGCCCTAATGGAAAATATATTTGCTATGTCCGCCAAACAAAAAGTTCAATAGGCCAGTTGATTATAAAAAATGTAAGTACACAGGAAGAAGCAATTCTTGTTGAAAAAACTCCTTTTAGTTATGAAAAAGTAAATATAAAATGGGCTCCTGATAGCAGCGCAGTTCTTTATGAAAAAAATGGAACTATTTATTTTTCAACACCGGAAGCCGTTTTTAAAAAAGTACAGCTTCCAGAACAATACAGAAAAATTGGCGAAGGAACAATAAATTCTGTAGAGTGGACTGATGAAAAAAGTATTGTTTATATTGACTCGGATATAGTTTATACAATTCAAGAAAATGAATTGTATACAAGAGGCTTGTATTCTTCATTAGTTGGCAAAGGACAAATTGTTGCTCGCCTGCCATCATCGTTTAACCCTTATTATGACAGGTTTTGGTGTGATCAGTATGCTTCCCAGCTTGTAATAGTAAGTGAAGATAAAATAGTAAGCTGCTATTCAATTTCTTCAACTTCATTTGGCTTTGCGAGTCTTACTTCAATTTTTTCGCTTACAAATTTAGAAGGCTCTCTTCTTGACTATAATATATTTTGGACAACAGCAAATAATCCTGTTCTTTGGATAGATATGCTTAGATTTGACACAGGAAAAAAAGCAAGTTCTGTTTACACATTGTCTAAAAAAATGGAATTAATTCTTACTGTTAAGGGTTCTATTCAACCATTGCTTTCTCCAGATAAACGGCATGTTGCTTTTACAGGCGGCACTTCAATTTATGTTTATGACACCACTACTTGGAAACAAACAGCAAAGCTTTCTGGCGAAAAAATAATTTCCTTCGTTTGGAAAGATAAGAAAAGTTTATATATTGGTGGAACACAAACAGTTCGTTATTGGAGCTTTGATGCAGCAGCAGCGACAGCTTCGTCTCTTGAAAAAGATATTTCACCAGCATCGTCTGGAACTTATGAGATTTTATTTTTGTCATCAGTTTCTTCTGCGTATTGGAATGGTGAGGAAATAATTGCTTGCCCTTCACACAGTGGAAGAGCATACAAATATGAAAAGAAAAATAATATATGGATGCAGTTAAATGACATTCCTTCTGTTCAAAATAAAACCCCTGAGCAAAATGGAAAGTACAGAGTGTTTACAAGTGAGGCACAAAATAAATTATATGCAAACGGAATTTATGTGCGATCATTATCAAGCTCTGTAGTAACTTATCCGTTGTATTCTGAAACAGAAAATGTTGTTTTGCCTCAAAAGAAAACGGCAATTGTTTTTGATGCAATGGAAAATGCAGAAGGTATTGCACGTATTCTTTATGTGCTTGATGAATATAATCTCAAAGGAATATTTTTTGTAAATGGAGAATTTATTAGAAGATACCCAACAGAAGTAAAACAAATTCTTGCGGCTGGACACGAATGTGCTTCTGGCTTTTACACAACAGCAGATTTGACTGATAAAGATCTTTTGATTGATGCAGATTTCATAAAGCGCGGACTTGCTAGAAATGAAGATGAGTTTTTTGCAGCAACAGGAAAAGAATTGTCTTTACTTTGGCACGCTCCTTATTATCATCAGACAACGCTTATGGAAGATGCCGGAAAATCAGCAGGATATAGATATGTAAAAGCATACACTGGTTATAGCGACAGGGTTACTTTGGAACAGAGCGAAGAAAATCCAGCATATCTTTATTTAGATTCTGGAAATCTTATAGAAGCATTTGTAACATCTGTTGAAGATGGCTCGATAATTCCAGTGTCTGTTGGAAAAGTCCATGGCACTAGGAAAGATTATCTTTATGAGAAAATAGATTTGCTAATTGCGGCAATACTTGATAACGGATATTCAATAACTGATGTTCGGTCTTTATTAAAAAACTAAAAATTATTCTATTTGAACTTTGGTTTCTTTTATAGCTTTAAAAATCAGAGTAAATATTTTTCCATAGACTCTTGAAATAAATGAGCCTTGGACATTGTCTCTGTCTGCAACAAGAGGAATTGTTCTTAAAACCGTATTGTCTATTTTATAAGATAAAGTTCCATACTGCTTTCCACAGACTGTTTCTTTGTAAATGCAAGAAGGAATATCTGCAACTACATGAACAGAAGCAGCAGCTCCTCCAGGCGAGTCACTTGTTATGAACGGAACTGTTAATGTTTCGTCAAAGGCTGGTACCAAATATATTGACTTGTTTTTTGCTCCGGGAATTCCAACTGCAAACTTATGTTCTTTTTTTTCAACTGGCGCATGGTAGTCAGCAAAAGTTTCGAACGCAAATTCCATAAGAGTAGTGCCGTCTGCAATTCTATATTTGTTTCCTTCTGCAGAGCCAGCTCCTGGTCCTTTCATTGTTACAGAAAGAAATCTTGTTCCATATCTTTTAGCTGTTAGAGCTAAGTTGAAACCACTTTCATAAATAAAGCCAGTTTTTAAACCGTCGCATCCTGGAATAACATCAAGCAGCTTGTTTGTGTTGTATTGAATAATAGCTTGTCTGTCACCTTGAAATTGCTGGTATTCCGGTAAGTTGTGCTGCAGAGGGTAGCGAAGAATTTTTTGCGAATGAAATTCCTCAAGTGATTGTGGATATTTGTTTATATATATTCTACAGAATGAAGCGAACTCTCTTGCTGTTGTAACATTTTTTTCACTGTAGCCACTAGATTCGACAAAGTGTGTGTGTGTTAATCCTAAACTTTGAACAGCCTCATTCATTCGATTGACAAATTCCTCCATGCTGCCGGCAACATAATTTGCAACTGCAATAGAAGCGTCGTTTCCACTTGCAATTGCCAAACCCAGCAGCAGTTCCTTAAGAGTTACTTTCTGCCCTTCTGCTAAAAACATAAGAGACGCGTCAGACGGCATGTTTATAGCCAAGCTTTGTTTTGGAAGAGGAACAATGTCATTCAAAGAAACTTGTTTTTTTTGTACAGCATCGAAAACAACATACATCTCTACAAGTTTAGTCATAGAAGCTGGTGGAATAATTTCATCAGCATTTTTTTCATATAAAATAGAGCCTGTTGAAGTGTCTATTAAAATTGCGCTTTCTGCTGAGACATCCAACTTTGCAGGAACAGTTTTATATGGAAGCTCAGAAAGAATTTGCGAGCGTTCCTTATAAGTTTTATCTAATTGAGATGTAAGAAAATTTTGTTCATTATCAGTCAGCGGCAAAGGATTTTCCACATGAACAAATTGTTTTGCATAAAGCGCAAAAGTAATAAAAAGTAAAAAAATTGTTGCAAATGTTACAGCGCAAGAAATTAAAATTGTGTTGTATATTTTTAAAGAAGTGTTTTTTTTCATATTTAACCTGATGATTTATAAATTTATATTTTAGATGATCTATTTCTAAGGTACATGTCCGCAATTACAATTGAAGTCATAGCTTCCACAACTGGAACAATTCTAGGGCACAGGCAAACGTCATGCCGCCCTTCAATTTCAATATCGCAGTTTTCAAAAGATGTGTTAATTGTCTGCTGCTTTAAGAATATGCTTGGCACAGGTTTTACAGCTGCTCTAAAAATAATTTCACCGCCTCTAGAAATTCCGCCTAATATGCCACCTGCATTGTTAGAAGTAAAAGTTATTTTGTCATTTTGCATTCTCATGTTGTCATTGCAAGTCAGACCTGTCATGTTTGCACATTCAAAGCCACTTCCAAATTCAATTCCTTTTATTGCGCCAATAGAAAGTATTGCTTGTGACAATACAGCGTCAAGTTTGTCAAACACAGGCTCCCCAAGTCCCGCTTGAACCCCATTCGCTGTGCATTCAATAATTCCGCCAGCGCTGTTGCCTTGTTTCCTTAACTCAGAAATTTTTTCTTCCATTTGCATTGCGGCAGTTTTGTCAGGAGCTCGCATGGAGTTGTTTTCTATTTCAGATAAATCTGTTTTTTCACAAGAAATACCGGCAGCTTTTTTTGTATATGCAATAACTGAAATGCCAAGTGTTTTTAATAACATTTGCGCAATTGCTCCGGCCGCTACACGCGCACAAGTTTCCCTGCCACTAGAACGTCCTCCGCCCTTGTAGTCGCGAATATTATACTTTTCAAAGTAAGTAAAATCAGCGTGTCCTGGTCTAAATTTATCTTTTATATTTTCATAGTCGTTTGAGTGCTGGTTGTTGTTTCTAATTAAAATTGCTATTGGTGTTCCTGTGCTTTTTCCCTCAAAGACACCGCTAAGAATTTCAGCCTTGTCGTCTTCTGTTCTTGCAGTGACAGAAGAATTGAATGTTTCTTGTCCAGATGAATCTATTCGTTTTGCGCCAGGCTTTCTTTTGTCTAGTGAATGTTGCAAATAATCTTCATCAATTGAAATTCCTGCAGGGCAGCCGTCAATTACGCAACCAAGCGCCGCTCCATGGCTTTCCCCAAATGTTGTAACTCTGAATAATTCTCCAAAAGTATTTCCAGACATAAAAAATCCTTAAAACAAAAAACAGCTAAAGAAAATTTTGCTTCAAAAAGTTAATTGAACTTTAAGAAGCTATGCTAAGGACTTTTCTAAAAAACTTTCAAGCTATGTTCTTTAGAGGCCCCTTTAAATTTTGTTGTGTAATTAGTATACAATATTACCGTATTTTATTCATTAGCTCGACTCTGCTGTGGACATTGAGTTTTTTAAAAAGCTTTTTATTATGAGATGCAACTGTTCCTGGTTGAATGTTAAGTGTATTAGCAATTTCCTTGTCACTTTTTCCATCTGCAATTAGAAGGGCTATTTGCTGTTCTCTGCTAGAAAGTCCTGTTGATGTGAATATGCTTTGCTGTACAGAAGTTAGTAAAATTTGATTTGAGTTAGTTGCTTCAGATTTGGAAATATCAATAAGCTTTTCTTTTTCTGGCTCTAAAGTTTTATTCATTTGCACAGAATTAGTTATTTTAGAAACAAATGCGTGCTTGGTATTTTTCTGTATATTTAAAATTGAATAAATGAAAGAAAGAAAATCATTTTCATCAAAAGGTTTTACCAAGCAACCTGCGGCACCTTTCTCAACAATGTCAAATCGTTTATCCTTTTCAGCTAAGGGCAATATAAATAAAAACGGAATGTCCTGAAGGCTCATTTCACTTTTGCATTTTCTAAACAACTCTATTCCAGAAAGCAATGGCAAGCTGTACTCTGAGATAATCAAATTAGGAACAATGCTTGTGTAAGTTCTTAAAAGATTCCATGCATCAATTCCACTTGAAGCTGTAAACACTGTTGCAAATTTTTCAATCAATGAAATTATAAACTCTGATATTTGATTGTTGTCCTCTACCAAAATAATCAATGGCATGTCTTCAGTTTTATAATTAGAAATCTGGCTGGAAATTCCTTTTTTGTTTGAATTCATTATGCTGGTTGTAAAAATTTCTTGCTTGCATGAATTTATTGGTAAAAAGGAAGAGGCTTCTTTTTGTTTTGGAAGCTTAATAAGTATTGTAAATTTTGTTTTGTTTTGATTTGAATCAATATCTATAGTGCCGTTGTAATATTGCAAAGCCTTTTTTTCAATTTGAAAACCAAGTCCTGAATAATTAGAATCTTTAGTGTCAGAATATTCAATATCTAAAAGTTCCAATTTTTTGCTTTGCGAAATAAATTCACATCGACTTTGAACTTCATAAGTAATTATATCGTTTTCCTCTTTTAGCAAAACAGATATTTTTATATTTCTTTTTGACAACTGAATTATTGTTTTTATAAAATTGTAGAAAACAAATTCAAGAAGGGTCTGATTTGCAATAATTATGTAATCGCTAGGAACTGTGATTGTTGTGCTTAAAACATTTCCTTTTGATTTAGCCAAAACTTCATTTGCCATAATGCAGCTGTTTACAAAAGGCACAAGTAAAATAGCTTTGTCTGTAGGAAGAATGTTATTGTCAATAAGACATAGCGTAGAAAGCAAATCTACAGAATTAGATGAGCTTCTAAATAAGAAAGAAAGGTCTTCCTTCTTTATAACATAGTTTTTTTTCTCTGTGAACTTTAAAATTGAATATACAATATTCTGTTCGTTCATGAGCTCTGTGGTGATTTTCTTTCCATAATAATGATTTGTTCGTAAAGAGTTGTTCTGTTGTACAGTATTTTTTATTTGTAAATCTAACTGTTTGAATTTTTTTGTAACTCTAACAACAGCGCTGTATACAGCAGGTGCTATGAGTAGAAGAATAAAAATATCAAAAGAAAGATAATGCTCATTGTCTAAGATTGTAAAGATTTTTTGTGGAAAGAATATTCTTAGTATATGAAATGATTGTCTAATAAAAACTCCAAGGAATAAAACTATCCAGCTGGTATATAAAAAAGAATAATCATTTTTTTTAAGGATGTTATTTTTTATAAATAGAATAGTAAGCAAAATACAATTTAAAAGTAAATCTGACATTGCAATAAAATAAGCAATTTCTTCATTGTCAATTAAAAGTATCAGTATAAAGCTTATTACACTTAGAATTAAATTCAGGCACAGTAAAAGTTTTCCATTGACTTCCTTGTTAACTTCTTTTGCAATATAAATAAAATCAATAGTTATAAAACATAACGCAAATAATTCTAGAAAATAAATACTTCTTTGACTGTATTCTAATATAGTAAGTGGATTCCAAATATAAATAGGCCCGATTCCTTTTAATTCAGCGATTGTCAATAAACTAAAAAATGCCGCTCCTGAAAGAAATAAATAAATTTTATCTTTAAAAAAACAACCGTATAAAAAAAGAAGTGCAATGCTTATAAGAAAAAGTCCGCTTAAAAGAAAGCAGATCATTGAATACCATGAAGTTTGATAGTCATAATTTCGTAAGGGAACTATTGAAATATTTACAGGAGAGCCAATTGTAGAAATTAATTTTACTCTAATATGGTGAACTGCACCATTTTCTAAGTTTGAGGTAAACGGTATGTACATTCTCCATGAAGGTGAATTCATTTGATTGCGTAAAAGCATTCTTCCTGTTCTTCCAAAAATTTGCCATTCTCCATCATTGTTGCATAAATAAACTTCTGCAAGTGAAATTGGCTCTGAACCAAAATCTATAGCATAAGAAGGACCTAAAGCTGTAGTTGTGTTTGGAAAATAAATATCGAGCCACAGTGCTCCTTTGAAGAATCCTGGATTAAAATGAGATTTTGCTGGAGTGAAATTTTTTTCTATTAAATCAGAGCATTTTATTTTATTGGTTTTGTCATAAAACTTTGTTACATATAGTGGTATATCAATTTTCTTAGGAATTTTTATTTCTGTATCAATTGAAGATTGAACACTGGAAATAAATATATTGCTTTTACAAGAAGATAAAAATATACCGCAAATAATGGTCAAAAACCAATATGACAAATGTAATTTTTTACTCATAACTTGAGTATAACATATATATCATTAAAATAAAAGTAAATAATACCATAAATATGGTATTGATATACTGTGTTTATGGTATGGAAACAGGTTGCTTTCATGGTATGTTAAAGTTATTATTCAGTTCAGTTAGAAGTTCATAGCAGATATGAACGAATGACTGGAGACAGAGATAATTACAATATAATTTAAAAATGTTGTAGAAGAGTGTCGGGGAAAAGTTTATTAAAATAAGAGATGGTTTGTTAAGTCGGAGAGAGTTTAGAAAGTCGGAGAGTTCGGAGAGAGTTTAGAAAGTCGGAGAGTTCGGAGAGAGTATAAGAGAGAGCTTTATGAGAGTTTAGCAAGTAACGGCATCTAAAGTTAGGTGTCGTTTTTTTTGTCTTTTTAATTTTAAATAGTGTCACTCTATATTTCAACTATTATCCATATAAATGCCTGCACTTCAAAAGTCAATAATATTGCATTTTTTGCATATTTATGTAACAATAATCGAAATTTTTGTATAAAATAAGCGTATAAAAAGAGGTTCTCTATGAATAAGTTGCGCGGTGCATTTACTGCAATGATTACTCCAATGTTTTCAGATGGTTCCGTTGACTATGAAGGCTTTACTAAAAATGTAAAGTTCCAGCTAGAAAGTGGAATAGACGGACTTGTGCCTCTTGGAACAAGCGGTGAAACTCCAACACTTGATGAAGACGAAGAAGCAAAAATGATTGACATAGTAATTCCTATGGTAAAAGAATGGAACAAAACTCATGGCACTCATATTCCTGTTGTAATTGGTGCAAGCAGCAACAATACACGCGACGCTGTTCGCTATGTAAAAAGAGCAAAGGAGCATGGTGCTGACTGCGCACTTGTTGTAACTCCTTACTATAATAAGCCAAGCGATGAAGGAATTTACCGCCACTTTGAGGCTGTTTCAAAAGTAGGTCTTCCAATTTTAGTGTACAACATTCAGGGCAGAACTGGTAAAAATATTTCAGTGCCTTTGCTAGAGCGCATTGCCGACCTTCCAAACATTGCTGGTGTAAAGGAAGCAAGCGGCAATATAAATCAGATGATGGAAGTAATAGAAAAGATTGTTTCAAAACATCCAGACTTCGCAGTTCTAAGCGGTGATGACAGTTTGACACTTCCACTTCTTGCATCCGGCGGCGACGGTGTTGTTTCTGTTGTGACAAATTTAAATCCAAGCATTGTTGTTGAAATGGTTCACGACTGCTTTGATGGAAAATATACAGAAGCTAGAAAAATTCATTACAGGCTTATGCCGTTTTTCAAGGCGGCCTTTGTTGACGGAAATCCTACATCAATAAAATATGCAATGAATGTAAAAGGTGTTCCGGCAGGGGCAGTAAGGCTTCCTCTTGTTGAAGTCACAGATGATGCAAAAGAAGTAATCAAGGCTGCGTTAAAGCAGTGCAATCTATAGAAGAAAAAGGTGGATAATATGGAAAAAATAAATGTTGGAGTTTTAGGTGCAACTGGAATGGTTGGACAAAGATACATTGCGTTGTTGGAAAATCAT
>Ga0172378_10001059_pt1 | contig 24997 bp, 22 predicted proteins | sample GrowelOW332metaG_FD_119755 | JGI IMG/M metagenome (GOLD analysis project Ga0172378, IMG submission 119755) | Groundwater microbial communities from an aquifer near a municipal landfill in Southern Ontario, Canada - Pumphouse #3_1 metaG | ecosystem: Environmental > Aquatic > Deep subsurface >... | reverse complement strand
TGAATGTACTTCTTTAATAGTCGGGGCGAAAGGACTCGAACCTTCGATATCATGCTCCCAAAGCATGCGCCATAGCCACTAGGCGACGCCCCGATTTATTTGTTTGTGAGTGACTTTCGTCTCTCAACAGAAAGGAGAATACCAAACTCACTTAGTTTGGTCAATAGAATTTGAGAAAAAAAATATAAATTTGATACACAATAAAATAATTCATTTTATGGTAAATAATAAACAATTATAAAAATGATACAATATTTTTGAATGGCTCTTTTTATTCTTCTTCTTGCACCTTTCTCTTGGATTCTCTTGCCTTTTTCCCGTTGCGATGACGGTAAGGGGCCTGAAAGGAAGAGACTGAGAAATGAGGAAGAGCTAGGAGAGGTGCACTTCATCCTTTTGTTCCCACAAAACACCTTCATCACTTAAAAAACTGATGGTGAAGAGTTTTAAGCGAAAATCTGAAATTTCTATCTCTCCTAATGCTGCTGCTGCTTGCAGAGGATAGATAAAAGGCTTCTCTGTTTTTACCAGCCCTGTAAATGTTTTAAGCGTCGAACAAATTGTGGTGGTATCAAGAGGGGCATCACTACGGGTTCCTCGAGATGTATTGAGTCCCTTTATCTTGGTACTTAACTTATAGAGAGGGAGAAGTACTTCAGCGTCTTCACAGAGACCCTTCTGTATGATCAGCGGGCCTTTGATGCTGGGAAGGTTTTTCGGGAGTGATGCTAAGTCCGTAGGAAAAAGAAAAACAACAGGGGGAAGCATGATTGCCGAACAATCATTATTTACTCTAAATTGATGTTTTCTTGCCTTCATCAATCTCTTTTCATACAAATCTCCCAAACCGAGAGTTAAAAAATTCACCGTATTAATAACCATGTGAATAGAATAATGTTTAAAGGCCAACAAATTCAAGAGAAATACGGTAAATAGTCGATTAGGGTATTTACATACACCTAATTTTTTGGTAACTTGCTAGGAGTTGAGTCTTACCATTCAATGCTTTTGTTTATGCTCACAGTAATTTATTCTGTTGCAAAGTGAATGGTTCGATAGTTAATTCAACAGTAGTAAATCATAAGGTGGCAAGAATATGGCTCGTAGATGTGAAATTTGCGGTAAAGGTCCTGTTGCAGGCAATAACGTTCCAAGGAAAGGTCAAGCTAGGAAGAAAGGCGGTGTTGGTCAACATATCGGCGTAAAGACAAAAAGAGTTTTTCGTCCTAACCTTCTCACTGTTAAGGCAGTTGTCAACGGTACCCCTCGTACTATTAAAGTATGTGCACGTTGTTTGCACAGTGGCGCTGTGGAAAGACTCAAGTAGTTTTTCTATTACACGCATTAATTAAAAGAGCCCCATCGAGGGCTCTTTTTCACATATATATGATAGGTTTAACGTAGCGTTCACTATGTTGAACTAGGAGGAATATGAAAAATATACAATTACATGCATTAGAGGGCTCAATGATTCTCTCTGTCAAAGGCAAAGCGAAATTGCAAAAATTGCTAAAAAATGGCAAAAATGACGCAAACGTTCTTGTACTTTCATCAGAACATGAAAAACTCCTAGAAACATCGCGATTAGTAGAACGAGCAACGCAGCATGATGAGAAATTATGGTCTTTCCTTGAAAAAGGTGAGAAAAAATGGAATATTTTAGCAGATAAGCTACTTTCTCTTGATGCAAAACAAACTGCGGATGACATGATTAAGACCGGTTTTACTGAACTTGAAAATATTTTACGTGGTGCTTGGCTTGTTGGGGATATTTCCCAAGGTACTCTGAGTTATCTCGATTATGTGGTTGGTTCATGGATTGGTTTTTTTGCAAAAAGTATGCTCGCTGAAATTTCAAGTGATGTTGCAACCTATGATTATGATCAAGTAGTACTCTTGGATAAGGAGAGCCTCAATCATGTCGTGATTGTGACCGCTCCTCCTTGTCTTGAAAAATCTCGACCGTTTGATGCTGAATTGGCAGCTTCTTCTTTGAGTTGTGCTTTTACGGCACAAGAAGTGACTTATTGGAATACCATCTCATTGGTTCGCACTGCTGAAATTGATGAAGTTCCGAGTGCAATGGTTATTCCCTATCTCTCTTGGAGTGAAGCGACTGAGTTATCCTATTTTGGCTCTCAAGTCATACATCCAAAAGCTTTGATGAAACCTCTTTCAAAAGGATACAATGTCGCGCTTCGTTATTGGGGCGATTTTGATGATCCTGGTACCGTTGTAACACCGAATGAAGATGCTCTTGATGATCATACATTGAAAGGATTTTCCGTTATTCATTCCATTTCGCTCGTGAATATTGAAGGAGCAGGTCTTTCTGGTGTGATTGGCTTTTCTGCACGACTCTTTACTGCTTTAACCAAAGCACAAATATCAGTTATTTTATATTCCCAAGCTTCGAGTGAATATAGTATTTGTTTTGCCGTTCCTACCACTCAGTCTGCAAAGGCTGTTGAGACGGCTCGAGAGTGCTTTAGTGAAGAACTCGCTGATAGCAGTGTGAATTCCATTGAAGCAAAAGATGGTCTTGCCATTATTGCAGCAGTTGGTAATCAAATGGCTGGCAAAACAGGCGTATCGGGAAGATTCTTTTCTTCTCTCGGAAAAGCTGTGGTGAATGTTATGGCCATTGCTCAAGGTTCAAGTGAACGTAATATTTCTGCTGTGATTCGAGAATCTGATGCAACGAAGGCTCTTCGTGGCCTTCATGCAACCTTTTTCTTGTCTCGACAAGCGCTTTCTGTGGGCTTAATTGGTCCTGGAAACATTGGTGGTGCCTTACTTGATCAAATTGCACAAGAAAAAGAGAGACTGAATAATCAGTTTGGTTTAGATATTCGCATTAGAGCCATTGCAAACAGCAAAAAAATGCTCTTGTCTGAAGAAGGTATTGATTTAGATACGTGGCGAGAGAGATTTGAAAAAGAAGCAATTCCGTGTGATATGGAAACATTTGCCTCTCATGTGAGTGCAACCTATTTCCCTCATAGTGCCATTGTTGATTGTAGTTCAAGTAGTTATCTTGCTAGTTTGTATGTTTCGTGGTTACAGATGGGAATTCATGTGATTACCCCGAATAAAAAGGCTGGAACTGCAGATTATGCATACTATGAAGCATTACAAAGAACCTGTTATAAAACAGGAAGAAGATTCTTGTATGAAACAACCGTTGGTGCTGGGCTTCCTGTCATTGGCACGCTGAAAGATCTTGTGCAAACAGGGGATAATGTCAGGAAAATAGAAGGAATTGTTTCCGGGACACTTGCTTGGTTGTTTAATAGTTATGATGGAACAAAGAATTTTAGTGAATTTGTGAAAGAAGCGAAGGAACTGGGATATACGGAACCTGATCCTCGTGATGATTTATCTGGTATGGATGTGGCACGAAAAACGGTTATTCTCGCTCGAGAACTTGGCTATCATGTCGAAATTGCAGATGTACCTATTGAAAGTCTCGTCACCCCAGAACTGGCAAAACTTCCTGTAGATGAGGTGCTTTCCCAGTTACATGTATTGGATGAACCGATTTTACGTCGCTATAATGAAGCAAAAGCAAAGGGTGAACATCTTTGCTATGTTGGGCAGGTAGAACCTGGTGGTAAGTGTAGTGTTCAATTAAAGAGTTATCCATCAAATCATCCTTTTGCCCAAGCAAGTGGAACAGATAATGTTATCTGCTTTACCACCGATCGTTATTTGAATCAACCATTGGTTATTAAGGGACCAGGTGCAGGCCGTGAGGTGACTGCAGCCGGTGTATTCTCAGATATTTTAAGACTTTCAGCCTACCTTGGAGCACGACTCTAGGATACGTGAAGAATTGGTCAGTTATTATTAGGAGATAAAAAAATGAAGTTCAGATCAACAAGACGATTATCCACTCCTCTTCTTGCGAGTGAAGCAATATTACAGGGACTTGCACCAGATGGCGGTTTATACGTACCAGAGCAGTTTCCTCTCTTATCTCAGATACCGGTAGGAACTATTTCTTCCTATCCTGAAATGGCATTTGAAGTATTATCACCGTTTTTTGAAGGTGATGTGATTACGCCAAATGATCTTGCTGAGATTTGTAGCGATGCTTTTAATTTCCCCGTTCCTCTCGTCGACAATGGCGATGGATCGGCTACCCTCGAGCTCTATCATGGCCCTACAGCAGCTTTCAAAGACTTTGGTGCACGATTCTTAGCGTGTACGATGGAAAAGCTCTTAGAGAAGAGCCCTCGTAAATTAACGATTCTCGTTGCAACGTCCGGTGATACCGGTGGTGCTGTTGCCGCTGCATTCCATGGAAGAGTCGGTATTGATGTCAAAGTTTTGTATCCGAAAGGAAGAGTTTCCGCTCGACAGCAAAAGCAACTCACCGTATGGGGTGATAATGTGCAAGCCTATGAAGTGGATGGAACCTTTGATGATTGTCAAAAAATGGTCAAAGATGCCTTCATGGATAAAGAACTGAGTGCTCGATTTGGTCTTTCAAGTGCAAACTCCATTAACCTTGGCCGTTTGTTGCCTCAGAGTGTGTACTATGTGTATGCTTCACATCTCTTCACCTCTCAGTATCACAAAAAACCAACCTTTATTATCCCAAGTGGTAATGTTGGTAATTCTTGTGGTGCCTATTGGGCCTTTACCTGTGGTGCTCCTATTGAACGTGTGGCTTTGGCAGTGAATGCAAATACCACGATTCCTGATTATTTGCAATCAGGAGAGTATCGTCCACGAAATAGTGTTGCTACTCTTGCTAATGCAATGGATGTTGGCTCTCCAAGTAATATGGAACGTTTGAAGGATTTATTTCCTGAGTTTGATACCTTTAAAAAGATGGTTTCAGCTTGGTCTGTGAGTGATGAAGAAATTCAAAGAACCATTCAATCAACCTATAAAGAAAGAGGATATATCCTTTGTCCTCATACTGCGTGTGGCGAGCGTGTACGCGTTGACCATTTTAAAGATGTTCCTTCTATTATTGTCTCAACAGCACATCCTGCAAAGTTTGATACCATTGTGGAACCATTAATTGGCAAAGAAGTTGAAGTACCTGAAAATCTTGCAAAATTATTGGATAAAAAGAGTGAATTTATCTCTGTTGGTACTGATTATCATGAATTATTTTAGAAACATTGCGTAATTTTTCAAAGCGACTTTGAATGTATATTCAGAGTCGTTTTGCGTATATACTGTTTTTAATCTGTCTCAGTGAGACGAGTTTTTGCACTGGAAGGTATTGTTATTTTTGTAAAAGTGGGAAAAAATTAAAATACTAATTTATTAATAAAGCGTCATATTATTATCTTTAATGCAAGTTATAATGCCTGTTATAGGAAGATAAAATCATTTTTATCGTTCAAATGTACCTAAAAAGTGACACGTAATGTTTTTTTTATTAAACTACTACACTTTTTTAAAAAGTAGGGTATTATGTATTCATGGATAAACAGCTTGGATATAATTTTTGGAAACGAGTAGATTCGTTAATTTATAATAAGTATACAGTCAAAGAATTAGCAGAACATTGTACTGCAACATATCAAACGTTAAGGAATCAAAGATCTGAAGAAAGAGTTCCTAAAGTGTATGATGTGTATTTAATTTCCCAGTTCCTCGATAGTTCAATGGATTATTTATACTATGGGGATATGCGACTTGTGAATCCAAAAACAAAAGAAATTATTAAAGACCTCCAAAACATGTCTGGAACTCAAATTGAACAAGTGCGAGAAAAAATTTCAGAATTGAAACGGGTCGAAAGTAAGAAAGGTCATATGAGCGATGCAGAGAAAATGGTTGCAGAACAGCCTGATGATTTGTATCAAGGATAAAGCGTCCAAAAATTTGAGATAATACGCTGCACTCCTTATCGTGGATTAAACCACGAAGAAGTGCATTTTTTATCTCGACTTGAATCAATTACTCACAGAAGCATCTGGTTGCAGAAGGTCTAATAAATAAACCGGTAACTGCATCTGGGCCAAAAACTGTACTCATTTTTTGTGTATAGTCAGGGAGTAACTCAAGAGGAACATAGGCCTGAATTGTTCCTGCAAAACCTCCACCATGTACACGACTTGCACCTTTTCCTTTGAGAATCTCTTCCGTCATTGCAAGACCTAAAGAAAGACCTTGTTCTGTTGGTGTATCATAGAGGTTTTGGAGATAACAAAAGGAACTCCTTCCGCTTTCATTGACGAGATGTAAATAGGTGGGAAAGTCATCTTTTTGGAGTGCTTCAACCATTTGTGTGACGCGAATGTTTTCATGAAAGAAGTGGAAAGCGCGAAGCAAAGCCCTGTCATTACCCAGTTCCTTTCTGAGTTTTGGAAGATTTGTATAAAACTGTTCAGAATCAACACTTCTGAGATTTGTTTCACCACACAGGGATGCCACACTCCTCATTTCTTCTGGAATTGCTGCATAGGCTGGGGTAAGATTCTCATGGTCACCTTTAGTATCAACAATGACGAGAGCATAGCCATGAGAGGCAAAATCAAAAGGAATTGCCGTGACCTCTGGGTGGTTTGTATCTTTGAAATCGATAGAGACAATACCACCGTTTGCACATGCAATTTGATCCATTAATCCACTGGGTTTTCCATAATACTCATTTTCGGCATATTTTCCGATGATGGCCAATTCTATGGGAGAGAGTCTATCTTCGTGGTATAAATGGTTAAAAATCGTACCACAGAGTACTTCGATTGCCGCTGAAGAAGAAAGACCAGATCCTTTTAACACATTGGTTGTGGTGTTTGCCACAAAACCACCAAGAGCTATTCCTTTATCGCAAAAAGCCTTTGCAATGCCTTTGATCAGTGCATCGGTCGTATTTTCTTCTTCTTTTCTACGTGTGAGATCGTCAATATTGACATCAACGATGGGAAATCCTTCACTCTTAATAATGACTTTTTTTTCTGAAGTTTTGTGTACTGCAGCAATGGTGTCTAAGTTGATGCTCGCAGCAAGCACTTTTCCCAGGTTATGGTCAGTGTGATTACCTCCTAGTTCACTTCGTCCTGCAGTAGAAAAAAGCTGCACATCGTGCACGCCAAAGTCTTTTTCGTGGGCTTCAATAAGGTGAATAAATCGTTGGTCTAATTTTTTTTCGTCATAGAAAGAGCCATAGAGAGAAGGGTATATCTCATGTAAAATTCCTTGTGTAATTTCAGCACAGGTAGCCATTATTTATCCTCCTTCATTGTTTCAAGATAATGGATATCAGCCTGCTCTCGTAATGTTTGAGCTGCTGTTTCAGCGGTAATATCTCTTTGAGGCATTGCCATCATTTCATAGCCAACCATGAATTTTTTAACAGAAGCTGAGCGAAGAAGCGGTGGAAAATAGTGGAAATGCATAATTTCGCCTTCGTAGTCCTTTCCATCGGTTGGTTTTTGATGAATTCCCATGGAATACGGGAAACTTGTTTTGAAGAGGTTATCAAATTTAATACCAAGATGTTTGATAACATGGGCGAGGTCCTTCTTTTCCTCTGCATCGAGTGCATCGATACTTTGGATTGCTCGATGATAAGGCAAAATCATTGCTTCATATGGCCATGTAGCCCAATAAGGAACAACGGCAACAAATTTTTCGCCTTGGAAAATAATGCGCTCTTTTGCTTCAATTTCGTACTGTGCATAATCGAGAAGCATGGAAGTTCCATGTGCTTCATGGTAGGCTTTTTGGTTTGCAAGTTCTTTTTGAGGAATGTTTGGAATCGTTTCTTCAGCCCATATTTGACCGTGTGGATGTGGGTTACTACATCCCATAACAGCGCCTCTATTCTCGAAGATTTGGACGTGGTTAATAAAAGGCTTTGCGCCAAGTTGTGTATACTGTTCTGCCCAGACAGAAATGACATTTTGAATATCTTTTTCCGCCATTTTTGCAAGCGTTAAGTCATGTCGAGGTGAAAAACAAATAACCTTACAAATACCTCGTTCACCCTTTGCTTTGAGTAACCCATGAGGACCTTGTGTAACTTCTTCATTGCTTCCTTGCTCAAGAAGCGCGGAAAAGTCATTGGTAAAGACAAATTGCTGGGTGTAATCGGGATTTTTCTCTCCACCATTACGGGTATTTGTCGGACAGAGATAACAATTTTCATCATAATGAGGTCTTTCCTCTTTCTGTGGTTTTTCCACTTGTCCTTGCCATGGGCGTTTGGTTCTATGTGGTGAAACCTTTACCCATTCTCCGCTTAGCGGGTTATATCTGTTATGCGTGGTATCTTGTAAATCAATCATATGTCCTCCTCAAAAGATACTTGATTCTTTTGTTGTACACGTGTACAATACTGTATGAATGCCAAGGTGTCAAGGAGAATTGTATGAGAGTGAATAGAAATTTAGTCGCAAAAAAAGCTGGGGTCAGTAGTGCTACGGTAAGTAGGGTTTTTAATTCACCCGCAACGGTCTCCGATGTGTTACGGGATAAAGTACTCTCGGCAGCAAAAGAATTAGGGTATAGTCCTAATCTTGCAGCAGCCCAATTACGCCGTTCGGGAACAGGGGTTATTGCTGTTGTTGAAATTGCAAAAAAGGGAAGACCGTATTATTGGGGTAGTTTAGCTTCTTTTGATTGGTTTTATGGACAGGCCATGCGAGGGTTGCAAAAGGCCATAGAACAGACGAGTTGGCAACTTCGTTTTGCCAGTATTACCAGTGGTGAGGATCTCAAACAGTTAGAGCAAACCTGTGATGGTATTATTGGTTATGATATTGATAGTAGTGATGAGGAAGAAATTTTCAGTGACTTGGCTGTTCCTTGTATTTTATGTCATCATACCATGCCTCATTCTTCTCTTTGTCGTTTTTCCACTGATAATGAAAAGGGTGGCGTAATCCAAGCGCAATATCTGAAAGATTTGGGTAAAACAAAGCCTCTCTATGTTACAGGGTATCTTCATGAAGTTGAGCCACATTTACATCGTTATCAAGGGTTCTCTTCTGTTGGATGGGACCATTTGCACATGGCTGAAATTGATTTTGGTAAGCGTGGTGAGATGGAAAAATATGCACATGAAGTGAATAATTTGATGCGTTCAGGGCACATTGATTCAATTGCCGCCGTCAATGATTTTGCGTTAACCAAATTATTGATGCATCTTGATGCTCCTCTCACAAGTGTTGGGTATGATGCAGCACCATTTACCAATTTCTTACCCGGTACCATAGCTTCGATTGATTTGCATATTGAAAAAATTTATGCCAAAGCGCTTTCTTGTTTAATTGCTCACTTAGCAGGGGAAAAACTGGAAAGCAGAACGTTCATTCCTTCTTTGGTTATCAAAGGGGAAGAAGGAATGAATCGATAAATATGCTTTTCTGTCATAGATGAGGCCAGTGATGTGATTTGTTTTTTTACAGTTTCCACAATTCTGGCCGTGTTGTTGATATTGCCTGAGCTCCTGCGTCTAAGGATGTGAGAATATCAGCTTTACTTCTCATCAATCCACTTGCAACAATTGGAATTGAAGAAAGCTCACTGAGTTGTTTAATAATATCGGTTACCAAACCTGGCATGATTTCAAGGAAGTCGGGTTGGATGGTTTGTATATGATTTTGTATGGTTTGAAAGGCCATGGAATCGACAATGAAGGTTCTCTCTCCTGCAGTCATATGCATCTCTTGTGCATGTCTGATGATATTTTGTTTGGTACTGATAATACCATCGGCTTTGGTATGTTCTTGTATGAAATTGACGGCGATATCACGGTTTCCCAATCCTTGGATTAAATCGACATGCACAAAGGCAAGTTTATCGGCTTGCTTTATTTTATCTACGATGACATCAATATTACAAATAGTTCCATAGAGAAGAAAGAGTACTTTGCAGTCGCTTTGTATTGCCTTTTCGAGAAGATCCTCATTTTTTACCGCTGCAATAATGGGAGAATCTAAAAATATTGCTTGCATATTATGTGACTTCATGGCTGCTCTCCTGGTGTATGTTCTTTTCTCTTTGATGGTATCACAAAAGAGCGTGAGCACAAATACCGAGCAGTTTCTTCTGCTCCTTTTTCTTTAAAGGGTTGTATCAGTGGATTCCTTTTTCCGTGTGAGAACCGTTTTTGTTGCAATAATATCTACATGCGTACCCGCGACATCGTGGATTAAGACGGAGCCAATGTACACAGGAGCAATGACGGTTGTCTGGTGGATTGCATCCATAATGGGAAAGATTTGTGATTTTGGAATATCTTTTTGTGTCTTTACGGAGACAACGCCAATTTCACCGCCTTCTATTTTTATGCTGCTTGTCACAATACGAGTTGGATTGGTGAGTTCTTTATGAGCATAACGATTTCCTTTTGGACATTGATTGCCTGAGACATGTAAGAGTTTTTTCTGTATTTCATCGAATTCAATGGTTAATTGGCATCCCATAGGACAGCCAATACAGGTAAGTTCTTTGATTATCATACGGTCTCCTCTGTTTGTATGGTGAGTGCCTGTACCTCATTCCATGCTATATCTTGCGTTTTTTTGATGGTTATTGTCTCCATTTCACCAGGAGCAAGAATTTTCTTTTTAATCTTTTTTAGCAATGTCTTGTTTGCATAGAGGGCAACAGATCGATTGTGAAAAACGTCAGTTACACGGAAACGAATGGTAATTTCCTGTTCCATTTCCAGGGGATCGATAGATTGGGGAACGGAATATCGTACGCCATTTTTGCAGTGTAGTGGGATGTTGTTTCTTTGCTTTTCTCCATTTTTCACATAGTCACTTGCCATTTTCCCGGCAAGAGCGGCTTCTTCACTGACAAAGTCCACTAAGTCGTGGACATGGAGGACATTTCCACAGGCAAAAATACCTGCTACGGAGGTTTGTAGCGTATCATCAACCAAAGGTCCGTGTGTGATGGGAGAGAGTGCAACATGTGCTTGAATGGAGAGTTCATTTTCTGGGATTAATCCAACCGAAAGGAGGAGGGTATCACAGTCAAAATGCATTGTTGTTCCTTCTATTGGTTTTCGGTCCGTTCCCACCTTTTGCAGGGTGACTCCTTCAACTCTTTTTTTGCCTTCAATCTGAGTGATGGTGTGGGAGAGGTACAGAGGAATATGAAAGTCATCGAGGCATTGGACAATATTACGCTTGAGACCTCCTGAGTATGGCATGATTTCGGCTACAGCAAGGACTTTTGATCCTTCCAGTGTTAAGCGCCGTGCCATAATGAGGCCAATATCTCCTGAGCCGAGGATAACAATGCGTTTGCCCACACTTTTCCCTTCGATATTCATCAGTTGCTGAGCCGTTCCTGCTGGATAGATGCCACTTGGACGATATCCTGGAATATTGAGTGCGCCACGTGGTCTTTCTCTACATCCCATGGCAAGAATAATTGCATGACAGGTGAGCGTGACCAGGCCTTCTGTTTGATTTACATAGGTAACGCTATGAGCCGCAATGGAGAGAACCATCGTATTGAGGGAGATGGGAATGTGTTGGTCTTGTATGCTTTTTTCATAACGAGCAGCGTATTCAGGCCCTGTCAGTTCCTGATGAAACGTATGCAGTCCAAATCCATTATGAATACATTGATTGAGTATTCCTCCCATATATTGAGATCGCTCAATAATGAGGATATTGGTGCAACCATTTTCTTTACTGCTGAGGGCTGCCGCAAGCCCTGCAGGTCCTGCTCCAATGATAATGAGGTCTTTGTCATATTTCATTATTTTATTTCTCCCTTGAGTAGTTCGGAACCTTCGGCATTTTTGGTAATCTGTTCGAGTGGAATACCTGTTTGTTCACTGAGTATTTCCATGGTTCGAGCGGTACAAAAGCCTGCTTGGCATCTTCCTGAACCTGCACGACACCGGCGTTTGATACCATCGAGCGAAGTCGCTCCTAGTGGTCGTTGTATGGCATCAATAATTTCACCTTCACTGATTTGTTCGCATCGACAGACGATTTTTCCATATAAAGGGTTTTTCTTAATCAGCGCATTATATGCAGTAGGATCTAAATCCTTTGTTCTTACCTGACCTTGTCTTGTCTTAATAAAATGGGGCTTTTTTTGTGCATGAGCCTTTGCTACAAGAGCCTTTGCTAGATGCTCTGCGATGGCTGGACTACAGGAAAGGCCTGGAGATTTAATGCCTGCTGCATCAAAAAAGCCTTTACTGTCTTCTACTTCTCCAATGACAAAATCTTTTCCATCTTCGGCTGCGCGTAAACCCGAAAAAGAAGTAATGACTGATTGAAAAGGAATAGCTGTAACCGATTTTTGTGCTAACTCTTTAATCAATGCAAGATCTTCTGCTGTAGTCGAAGTGTCTTCTCTGTCTTGCATATGGACGGAAGTTGGTCCAATCATCATATTGTTGTGAATGGTTGGAGTGACTAAGACACCTTTGCCTTTTTGCGTGGGCAATTGAAAAATGGTATGAGAAACCATGTTTCCTATTGCTTTATCAAAGAGCATGTAGTTTCCTCTGCGGGGTGTGATATGCAGTTGATGCTGACTTACTTCATTATGGATCACATCACTGTAAAGGCCTGCGGCGTTGACGACGTATTTTGTTTGAAATTTTTTACCATTTTGACAGCTGATAAGATAGCCATTTTTGAGCTTTTCGACCGATATAACCGGTGTGTTACATTGAAATTTGACTCCATTGGCAAAGGCATTTTCAGCAAAGGCATAGGTCATGCCAAAGGGATCAACAATGCCTCCTGTTTTGCATAAAAGAGCACCAACAACATCATTATTCAGGTTTGGTTCGAGTTGCATCACCTGTTCTTTTTGTAAAATCTCAAGTCCTTTCACGCCATTGGCAATTCCTCTGTTATAGAGTGTTTTGAGTTGGTCGAGATGTTCTTTTTCTCTGCAAATGATGAGTGAACCATTTTCTTTAAAGTCAAAGTCAAGTTCTTTGGAGAGGGTGTGAATAAGGGCATTGCCTTCAATATTGAGTTGAGCCATGAGCGTTCCTGGTTTTGGATCGTAGCCTGAGTGCACAATACCACTGTTGGCTTTTGATGTTCCCGAGCAGAGGTCTTCTTCTTTTTCAAGAAGAATGGTATCAAGTGTATATTTTGATAGGCTTCGTGCGATGGCACAACCAACAACTCCTCCTCCTATAATAACCACATCGTATTCCATGATATTTCTCCTTAAAAGACAGAAAAAGAGCAAAGCACCCCTCTATCAAAATAGGGTACCTTGCTCTTTTTCTCTCAGGTGTATTTCTCTCTATAATCTACCATTCATTTGGTCATATGTATAGAAAAAGTTTTCTTTTTCTCCTTTTTTCTTTGATTCCTTGTGCATACATTGAAGCAATGATTGAGAGGTGTTGTTCTTTTTGGTAAGGGGAGACTTTGTTTTTGTCTTGTGTTTTACACCTCAATAAGAGTACTATTATCAAGGACGAGTTTGAGTGATGTGCTCTCAATATAATAAGGAGAAATACGCGTTTATGACGAACGATATAAGCAGTAATAAAGAGTTTCCTGTATTAGCAATTTGCTATGATTTTGATAAGACATTGTCCCCAATAGATATGCAGGCTCAAGGTTTTATTCAATCAATTGGGTATGACCCAGGTGACTTTTGGAGAGAATCAGATGAACTAGCACAAGACAATGAAATGGATAAGATTTTAGCCTATATGTATGAAATGATTTCACAATCAAAGAAACCTTTTACCTTTGAGTACTTGAAGAGTCTTGGTTTACATCTTGATTTATTTCCTGGCGTTGAAGAGTGGTTTGAACGGGTAAATGCCTATGGTAAAAAGCACCATATCACTATTGAGCATTATATTATTTCTTCAGGATCGAAAGAGATGATTGAAGGGACTAGTATTGCCCATTTTTTTCAAAAGGTGTATGCAAGTTCTTTTTATTTCGATAAAAAAGGAAATGCAAAATGGCCGGCACAAGTGGTTAATTTTACCAGCAAAACGCAGTTCCTTTTCCGCATTGAAAAAGGTAAATTAGATATCAATGATGAAGAAGTGAATACGTTCTTTGAACCGAAAGATTTGAAAGTTCCGTTCCGAAATATGGTGTATATTGGTGACAGTGATACCGATATTCCGTGTATGAAACTGGTAAATTCTCATGGAGGTCACTCTATTGGTGTATATAATCCTCAAACCTGCGATAAAACCAAAGTGTATCAAATGATGGAAGATAAGCGTATTGGCTATTTTGCCGAAGCCGATTATTCAAAGGGAAAAGCGTTAGACCGTTTGATCCAAGCCATTATCGATAAAACGGAACGGTATGAGAAACTCGAAAAGATTCATATTGCTCATTTGGTTGAAAGTAAGGAAGCCACTCAGGATAAATTGATACATGAAGCGATGGATCGATTGCAAAAACAATAAAATGGGGTAGGACAGGTTAAGTAATCTCTCGTGTCCTCCTTGACACAGAGGTATGGTTATTATGCTTTTTTGTCTTTTGTCTGAGGAAGTGCAAGGAGCTTCTTAAATGACTGTGAGCCTTTTCTGCTATAGAAGAGTCTCTGTCGTATACTCTTGAGAATATGAAAGTGTATCAGTTCTTTGATCAGTAATTTGATTTCAGCTAATTGCCATGATGAGAGAACCCCATAATGGGAGTTACCCATTTTATTGCCATCCTTTCCCTGAAGCAACTGTGCCGCTGATTGGATGGTAAAATGAAAGGGTGCAAATTTTATGAGACTGATAACCACTTGTGCTCCATCAAAATGGGTGTGGAGCGTCCCATTACAGATACTGCATCCACTGCAGGTATGAATTTCTTCTCCTAGACTCAAACAGAGTGATTTTCTATAACAGGAATCATGAAAGAACAGATTTGTGAGATAATCGTGAGTGGGTAATTTGTTTATTTCTTCAGGGCCTAAGAGGACGTAACTTGCACTCTCTTTCCCATCTCTTCCGGCTCTGCCACTCTCTTGAAGGAAAGCGAGTGAGTCGGGACACAGTGTTCGGTGTATGGTTGTGCGTATATTTTTCTTATCGATTCCCATTCCATATGCGCACGTTGCAAAAAGTACGCCATCATTACTGTCATTAAACCATTGCTCTTTGAAGAGCTTTTCTTCTTCTGCTAAACCTGCATGATAAAAGGAACATGGAATGTGTGTCCTTTCTTTGAAGAGCTTATAGGCTTCTTCCGTTTCTTTGCGAGTTTTACAAAACACGATAGCAGGCCTTGCTTGTGCCTTTTGGACAATCAAAGAAATACTTCTTTCCTTGACAAAAGTTCTGACGGTAAAATAGCTGATGTTTTTCCTATCGCAACTTCCTTGAATAATGGACACCTTGGATGTATGGAAGAGATAGGTGTAGAGCGTTCGTTTTGTTTCTTCATCAGCTGTTGCACTGAAAGCAAGTATTTCTCTGCAGTGAAGGGAGTGAAGTATTTCTCCAAGTTGTATATAAGAGGGGCGAAAGGTGAGTCCCCATTTGTCAATAACATGTGCTTCATCAACAACAGCGAGACTGATGGGATAGTTTCTCAGAAAGAGGAGAAAACCCGGTTTTGCAAGTGTTTCAGGATTGGTGATAATGATTTTTGTTTGGGATGTTGCAAGTTTTGTTCTTTCTTTTTCTTCTCTTTTTCTTTCCATGCCTCCATGAAAGGAAGCATAGGAAATGTGAGCTGCAGAGAGTCTTCTCTCTTGGTCTCGTTGGAGTGATCTCAGTGGATAGATGAGCAGTGTTTTTCCTCTGACGTGTTGGCTGGGTAAGAGAAAACATAAGCTTTTGCCACTTCCTGTGGGAAGGAGTACCAGCAACTTCAAATCTTTTTCCTCTTCTTCTGCTTCAAGGATATCGGTGATTACCAAACGTTGAAAAGGGAAGAGATAGGAGAGATGAAAGAGAGATTGTGCACTTTGTGTGATGAGGTCATTGTGTGTATCCATGGTGTACTATCAATAAAAAGGTGTTTCTTTGTTGCTATCTTTTATTTCGAGACGTTTTATCAATTTGCTTTTTTCTTCGTATTTCCCCTCATGATTATAGAAATACGTAAGAAGTATTATTTTGCGTTATCTTCATTAATTTCTTTTCTAATCCTACTCAAAGATACATTGGTAATGCCAAGGTATGAGGCGATGTAATAATGATTGATACGATTGATGAATCCAGGATAATCTTGTAAGAATTGTTTATAGTTATCTTTAGCTGTATTTGATAAGAGATTTCTTTCTCTTGTCTCTTTCTCAATATAGATGTGTAAAAAATAATTTCCCTTAATAATTTCCCAACACGTGTTATGGTGTAATAAATCTTCAAAGTCTTTTATGGTAATCGAGAGGACGACACTTTCTTCTAATGCTTCTATTGAAAACTTAGAAGATGCATTTTTAATATAAGAACTGTAGGAAGAGAGTACACGCCCTTTTCCTCTGAACACAATGGTCTTTTCTTCTCCATCACTTGTGAGATAAAAAGCTCGAAATAACCCTGAAATGACAAAGGAGATAGTCGTAGGAATATCTCCTTCTCTTATGAGATATTCATTCTTTTTATAGGTTTGTACGGTGAGTTGAGACTCAAATTTATCCATCTCATCTTTTGGAATAGATAAATGAGCACATTTAGTTCGTATATATTGTAGATATGAAGTATCAATTTCCATACTCTCAATATACCCATTTTACTGAAGCCTTTACAGACCACAGAGAAAGCGTAAGGGTTTAATTTTGGTAATAATCAATGAGTAGAAGACATAATAGACCAGATAGGTGAAAACAATTGCTATGAGAAACTTGAAATAATGATTGATTGCTAGAGGTAAAAGGAAAACATTGATGATGGTTACAATGGGATAGTGGAATATATATAATCCGAATGAGGAGCGAGAAAGTCCTTTGAGTATTGGATTTGTGAAATTGAGATACTGTTTACTGATTGTTATCATAACCATTACCCATGAGTATTCAGCAAAACCTTTGAGCATAGGTAATAGGTAAGGATTAGACCAGATTTGATCAATCTTCTGATAATCAATGATGATGTAGAAGATGGTTGATACAAGAGCAATGGTCAAAAAATATGCAAATAAATGTTTGATTGTATCAAAGATAGGTGTGCTTTGGGAAAGGAAAAATCCTAAAATAAAGAACGTCAAATATACCGTGAAATTTGCCCAATCATGAATCAAATTTTGATAACCAGGAAAGTATGGTCTGAGTGTTATTTCTAAGAAAACGATAAAGATCATGGGTAAAAATAAATGATATTTTTTCATTAAAAAGGTATTTACTTTTTGCACAATAGTTCGGTCTTTGAGAAGATAATGGAAGATTGGTAAAGCAATAAGAGAAAAGGTAAAGAGATATGCACAATACCACATTTGAGCCCAACCTAAATACGTCTGTATGTTGTGTAAATACACCACATAAAAATTGATGAGTGAGATTCCTGTATGCGCATAAACCCTCTGCACATAAAATGCTGTTAAAGGGCCAAGTATCAAAAGATAGACAAGTACGGGAATCAATAACTTCTTTATTCGTTCTTTCATAAATCCTTTTGCTCCTCTTTTTGAAAGAGAGTAGTAGGCTGAAAGACCAGAAATAAAGAAGAGAATAATCATAAACCATACATTGAGAAAATCTGATTGTATGAAGTAATAAAGACTTTGTATAGGTTCTTTGGTGTATACATATCCCTTACCTATGTGGGAATACGTTAATGCTGCATGGTGTGGAATGATTAAGAGTACGACGATAACTCGTAACCAATCGAAATAATATTTTCTTGAATCTGTCATAAAAATCTCCTCATAACCAAAGAGTAGTGAGAAAACGGTCTTGTCTCATTAACAAATGATAATAATCTCGTAGTGTTGCCTATAATTTTTCATATACGCTCAAGTTTTCATCGGTAATATAATCAATCTGTTATGAGAAAAGTCTTCTTAACTTCTGGTATTGAAGGTGCAGTGAAGAGGAAAAGTCTCTGCAGTTTCTTCTATTATGAAATTTCTTTTGTCTTGTTTAACACCCTTTTTGTCATATCCATGATTTTGAGGGATGTAAAATACGCCGAAATAAATGCAATAAATATTGACTTCTTTTGATAATCTGTTATATTTAAATTAATAGCATATGCCAATAACTAATAAATATGGCAAACAAAAGGTTCCTGCTAATTTTTCGTAAAAAATATGAAGTAAATAAAATATCAAATAAAAGAGTAATGTATGACTCTTTGTTATTTTATGATAAAGATTCCTGTACGTAATTGAATAATATAGTTCTTTAAGTAGAGGCTACTGGTCAAATAGCCTCTGCTTATTTTTGAGTACGTATTTTTGCTACCGTTTGACAACCTCAGATGCAATGGTGCCAAAAGTGATGGGAATCAGTAAATTAACAATTTTTTACATTATCATTTTGTAAGAAGTTATGAGGGACTTTTCCTCCTTTTGTTAATTGCAAAAAAATAACAACACCCTTTTATCTCATGTTATACTGGAAATGAGGTATAATTCATGATAAAAAAAATGGCATTTGGTAGAACAGGACATATGAGTAGTCGAGTCATATTTGGTGCAGCAGCTCTTGGCACGGTCACACAGAAAGAAGCGGATGAAACATATGATGTTCTCAAGAAGTATGATATTAATCATATAGATGTAGCGGAAAGTTATGGTGAAGCTGAATTGAGAATTGGTCCTTGGATGAAAAGAGATAGAGATTCTTTCTTCCTTGCAACCAAAACCGACCAAAGAACAAAGCAAAAGGCGCTGGAAGATCTCTATCAATCACTTGAGAAGCTCCAGACAGATCATATTGATTTATGGCAGTTTCATTGTCTTGTTGATCAAGCAGAGTGGGACATTGCTATGGGAGAAGGCGGGGTTCTTGAAGCAGCTATCGAGGCCAAAAAACAAGGATTAATTAAATACATTGGTGTAACGGGACATGGATTGCCTGCACCGAGCATGCATTATCAAAGTCTGATGAAATATGATTTTGATTCTGTACTTTTTCCGTACAATTTCACTATGATGAGTAATCCTGTCTATCGAGACGATGTTCATAAACTTATGGATCTATGCAAACAACGACATGTTGCAATGCAAACGATTAAGTCTCTTTCTCGAGGTCCAGTGGGTGATAAAGTAAATCCTTTTGCCACATGGTATGAACCATTAACAGATCCTTCTGCCATTGCAAAATCGGTTCATTGGGTTTTGAACAATCCTTATGTCTTCCTTAATAGTACTGGTGATATAACCATACTCCCAACGCTGTTAGCAAAGGCAAGTGAATCAATGGCAGCGCCAACAGATGAAGAAATGCAGGCATTGGTACGTGAGCAAGAAATACATCCTTTGTTTGTAGAGAGCCACTAGATAACACGCTTTTTTGCTGGAGGGTGTAAAGAGCCCTTTGTCTAAAGAGAAAATAAAGAGTCGTGAGAACGTGCCTTTGTTGCGTATTATTTTCAAAAATATGCACTCCTTCTTGGTTAAGTCCAAGTGAAGGGGTGCATATCATTCATTTTGTATCTCTTTTTTATTTTTTTTGTGCCTTTTGAGGGACACCTTACGCTTTCATTACGATGCATGAGATAACGATTATAGAATAAATATTAATAATTAATGTATAAATAATATATTTATTTGTAATGTTTAAATAGTTCAATTTGTTTGTCAATATTGAGTTAATGATAAATTGTGTATAAAAATTCTTATATAAATGTTTATTTATACTACTTGATTAAATATTTATACATAACTATACTGCTTTTCAAGTTGAAAAACTCAATGATTGTTTTCCCTGTTTGATTTGCTTTTTTTAAAAGAGAAATGATACGCTGTTTTTGTATCTCTTCAATTTTTCCAGGTAAGGTTTCATTGAAAAATTCATGCTCATCACTACGAGTTTGGTGATATATTTGAGGAGAAAAAAATGAAAAGATTTCTTATTACCGCATTGCTACTTTCTATGGGCTGTTCAGCAGTTTTTGCAAGTGGAAAAAGCGAAGAAAAGAGTAGTGCTGCAGAAGCTGCTCAGCAACCTAAAATTTTGAAAGTTATGAGTAAAGTTGCGGTTACCACCATGGATAATGATGTGACCGCTTCCGGTGGAGATTTCGAAGTAATATCGAACTTCATGGATGGGCTGAAGCAACTCGCTCCTGATGGAACGGTCACCAACGCACTCTGTAAGAGTGAAACAATCAGTGAAGATGGTCTTACAAGAACCTATACATTAAGAGATGACGCTGTGTGGTCGAATGGTACACCTGTTACCGCTCATGATTTTGTCTTTGGATGGAGACGTGCCGTAGATCCTGAAACGGCAAGTGAATATTCTTATTTCATGTATGAAGTAGGACATGTAAAAAATGCTGAAGCAATTAGTATGGGGGACCTTCCTTTGACTGACCTCGGTGTCAAAGCATTGGATGATTATACCTTTGAAGTAACCTTGGATACTCCTATTCCTTATTTCGATGATATTCTTATCACACCTCTGTTCTTCCCAGTCAATGAAGCATTTTATGATAGTTGTCAGGGAGCCTATGCAACCAGTCCTGATACAATGCTGAGTAACGGTGCTTTTATCGTGACTGATTATCAACCAGCAGCGGTAATGTTCAGTATGAAAAAGAATCCAACCTACTATGATGCTGATCGTATTAAGATTGATGGCCTTCAGTTCCAGGTGATGCTCGATAGCCAACAGGCTTTGATGAGTTATGAAAATGGTGATCTTGATGTTGCTTATGTTGGCGGCGATCAAATTGATCAAGTAAGTGGCGATCCTGAATTTTCAACAGTGCCAAATGGTTATTTATGGTATGTACTTCCTAACTGGGATAAAGTTGAAAAGCTGAAGAATAAAAATCTCAGACTTGCCTTGTCGTATGCATTAAATAGAGATGAAATTGTTAATTCTGTTGTGAAAGATGGTTCAATTCCAACTTATTCTTTAGTTCCTCGTGGTATGGCTTTTGATGAGAATGGCAATGATTTTACTGCAGAAGAAAATGAATATAGTGATGTTTGTGAGTACAACACAGAAAAAGCAGCTGTCTATTTTAGTAAGGCGTTATCCGAACTTGGTGTTGATGCAATAGATCTTGAACTTACCTGTGATGATCCATCCGTTCAACAAAATACTGCAGTCGTCATCAAAGAACAGTTGGAAAAAGCATTACCAGGTCTGCATATTAGTTTGAAGGTTGTTCCAACCAAACAGAGAATTACCAATGCTATTAATGGTGATTTTGAGCTTGTGCTTGAAAGATGGGGTGTATCGTTTACCGATCCAACCAATTACCTCAATATTTGGACGACCGGTAATATGATTAATGATGGGAAATGGAGTAATGCTGATTATGATGCATTGCTTGATGAAGCTATTACAGGAAGTCTTGCAACACAACCTGCAAAAAGATGGGTTGCGTTAAAGAAAGCTGAAAGCATCGCAATGCATGAAGCAATGGTCTTTCCTTTGTATGTTGGGGCAAATGCCTTAATGGTTCAACCAAATGTGAAAAACCTTGAAGTGCATAGTGTGGGTATCACACGAGTCTTTAAGGATGTGGTTATCCAATAGTCTCTTGGCCTCTTGCTATTCTCATAACCTCTCTGTATAGAGAGGTTATGATGCTTATATATGCTTTGAATAAAACAATAAAGAATTAAAAAATAGGAAAAATGTATGAATAAAGAACAAGCTTTGAGTGAGCAATCAATTGATTCCTGGATCGTGAATCATCAAAAGGAACTGGTTGATGATGTTATTTCACTCATCAATATTAAAAGTATTTCAAAAAGAGAGGATTCTGAAACTCCTTTTGGTGCAGGTACGGCAAAAGCTTTAGATTGTGCACTCTCTCTTGCTCAAGGCTATGGTTTTAATACCCTTAATCATACCTATTATGGTATTGCTAGTACCAAAGATTTTAGAAAGGGGAAGACGATTGGTCTCTTTACCCATCTTGATGTTGTTCCGGAAGGAACCGGTTGGACCTATGAACCATATCAGGGTGTTGAAAAGGATGGTTTTATTATTGGACGAGGAAGTGATGATAATATTGGACAAGTTATTGTTGCCTTGTTTGCCATGAGATATCTCAAAGAGCATCAGTTGGTGCACAATACGCTGTTCCAATGCTATGGCATGGATGAAGAAGTAAATATGGAAGATATGGATATCTTTGTTCAGAAGAACGGAAGTCCTGATTTTGCTCTTGTTCCCGATGGTACTTTTCCCGTCTGTTATGGTGAAAAGGGAATGATGGATATTCGTTTTACCAAGAAACTTCAGCAATCAAATATTGTATCTCTCAGTGCTGGTACTGCATGCAATGTTGTTCCCCCAAGTGCTGAAATTGTGCTGAGTAATTGTCTCTATGCTGAAGTGAAGGCACAAATGAGTCCCTATAGTAGAATAACCGTTGAAGAAGTTGCTACAGGGGTAAAAATCATTGCAACCGGTATTTCCAAGCATGCATCAGTTCCAGATGATTCTCTCAATGCCTTACAAGTACTTCTCTCTGCCTTGCTTGCTACCCGTCTTTTAGACGACTCAGTTGTATCAGATTTTACTTGTGTGAAAGAGAGCATGGATGATTGTCATGGTGCATCAGTTGGTGCACCGTACCAGGATGCATTAAGTGGGAAGATATCTCATATTCTTGGCAAGGCTTCTGTGGAAAATGATGTTCTTGAGATTAATTTTGATATGCGCGTTCCCATTAGTGTCGATTGCGATGATGTGAAAGCTGCCATGACCAAACACTTTGCTTTATCTGGTTTTGTGATGACGCATGATCATATTTTCCCATCAAAGTATACTGATCCTTCATGCGATTGGGTTCAAGAGTTGACTCGGATTAGTAATGAAGTCCTGCATCAAAATGAACAGCCCTATGTTGTTGGAGGTGGGACTTATGCAAGAAAGTTTAAAAATGCTGTTTCTTTTGGGACAAATATTAAAGGTGAAAAACCATTATTTGCCGAAAATAAGGGAAACCCTCATCAATGTGATGAATGTGTCAGTATCAATTCTTTACTCCAAGGAATTAAGATTTATATCAAATCCATCGTCTATCTTGATGAGAAATTGGGATATGAAGAGTAGCGTTGAGTTACCTATTGCGCAAAAGTGCATATTATAATTTCTTCTGTACTCAAAGAAGGTAACCATCTCAGAGCAGATAGTATTTTTGCTCTTCAGTCTTTCATGACGCTTTGTTTCTTTCTTTTCTCTTGTATGCTCTCCTCTTCTGTTCGAATACGTGAGAAGAGGAGAGCAAATTTTTTTGTGATGCATCCAAAATATTACAGATTACTCTCCATATTTCGTATCAAATTAACCATTTCAATAGCCCCTGTGGCACAGTCAAATCCTTTGTTTCCCGATTTGCTTCCACTTCGCTCAATGGCTTGTTCAATGTTTTCTGTGGTAATCACACCAAACATCACTGGTACTTGTGTTTGAAGTGAGAGAGAGGCAATGCCTTTACTCACTTCATTGCAAATAAGATCATAATGACTGGTATTCCCTCTAATAACTGCGCCTAGTGCTATAACGGCATCAAAGGTATTGCTTTTTGCCATGTGAGAAGCAATAAGGGGTATTTCAAATGCTCCAGGCACCCAAGCAACGGTTATTTGGGAATCGTCAACATTATGACGATGGAGAGAATCAATCGCACCAGAAAGCAATTTGCTGGTGATAAACTCATTGAATCGCGAGACAACAATACCAATTTTTATATTGTTTGCTGTTAAATTACCTTCATAAATTTTCATTCTTTTTCTCCTCTGTTATGTGTAATAAATGCCCCATTTTCTCTTGCTTTGTCTTAAGATATTTCCTATCAAAATCAGTCGAATCAATTTCCAGAGGAACCCGTTCGCTTATGGTTATGCCATAGTCTGATAATTGATACACTTTGTCAGGATTATTTGTCATCAAACGAAGTGTTTGTACCCCTAAGTCTCGAAGAATTTGTGCCCCAATATAATACTCTCTGAGGTCGGGTTGAAAGCCTAGTGCAATATTTGCTTCAACGGTATCAAGACCACTCTGTTGTAACTCATAGGCTTTTAATTTATTTACCAGTCCAATGCCTCTTCCTTCTTGTCTCATGTACAAGAGAATTCCTCTTCCTTCTTCATTGATGCGTGTGAGTGCAGCACGTAATTGTTTTCCGCAATCACATAAGGCAGAATAAAATACGTCTCCGGTAAGGCATTCACTATGCACACGGCATAATACCTCTTTCCCATCTGCAATATCGCCTTTCACCAGCGCAATATGCTCTTCTCCATTGAGTAGGTTCCTATAGCCATAGGCGCGAAAGAGCCCAAATTCAGTAGGAAGCAAGGGACTGGCGATACGCTTAACTAAAGTGTCATATTTTTTTCGATAGTCGCACAGCGCTTGAATGGTAATAAAGGGAAGCTTCCATTTTTGTGCCATCGCAATAAGACCTTCTTTTTTCATCATGGTGCCATCTTCGGCCATGATTTCACAACAGAGACCACAAGGAGTCAGACCTGCTAATCGCATACAATCGACCGTCGCTTCGGTATGTCCTCCTCTTTCGAATACTCCATTTTTTCGAGACAAGAGTGGAAAGAGGTGACCTGGACGTCTGAAGTCCTGAGGTTTTGCCTCCCCAGCAACCATTTTGCGTGCGGTTAATGCTCGCTCTTCTGCGGAAATCCCTGTCTTTGTTCCAACATAATCAACGGAGAGTGTGAACGAGGTACCATGGTTATCACTATTGTGTGACGCATCAACCATTTGTGGTAAATCCAGTTGGGTGCATCGCTCTTGATCCATGGGGAGACAAATAAGTCCTCGTGCATGTGTTGCCATGAAATTAAGCTGAGCGGTTGTGGCAAATTGCGCCGCACAGATAAGATCCGCTTCATTTTCTCTTCCTTCATCATCACTGATCATAATCATTTTTCCTTGAGCAATCGCTTGAATAGCGTCAGAAACACTCGTATATGTAAACATTTTATTCCTCCTAGAATTCATG
>Ga0172378_10001058_pt1 | contig 24998 bp, 30 predicted proteins | sample GrowelOW332metaG_FD_119755 | JGI IMG/M metagenome (GOLD analysis project Ga0172378, IMG submission 119755) | Groundwater microbial communities from an aquifer near a municipal landfill in Southern Ontario, Canada - Pumphouse #3_1 metaG | ecosystem: Environmental > Aquatic > Deep subsurface >... | reverse complement strand
CTATATGTTGCTTCATCTTAGAGATACTATTTTCACTACAATTATGCTCTTTTCCCCATAACTCGAACCGAGAAATACACCTCAAATAGCTCGAATAATCCAATTCTACACCATAAATCTCAGTGATTGCTTTACTCGGATCCTCACCCGCTTCTACCTTTTTATTCAAAGCATACATCATCAAGTTTCCTGAACCTATAGCTGGATCTAAGAACGTTTTATCCTTGTATACTTCTACATTATCGAACATACGTTTAACCAAAACATCTGGCGTATAAAATGCTGCTAACTCTTTCTGCTTATCACCTTCATATTTACTCAAATCAGACATCTCAATCTCGCCTTTTCTTCTTCACTCAAACCTAACCAATTCATCACATCTTCATCAGTCCAAACATGTGTATAATCTCCAAAATACGGGATAAACTTTGACCAAACACAACTGTCATTTTTCCACAATTTATTTAACCAAATAACGGTTTTTGTCATATAAGCATCATAAAAATTATGACGTTCGGTTTCGCTATTAAACTTGAACTGATGACTTTTAATGTGTCTGCCCCTACAAGAAACATAATCTATATATTCACATTTAAGTTGTGATTCGTAAGTCAAACATTCAATGTTATAAAAATCAGGTTTTCCTTTATTACCGTGTATAGGACTGATATTCAAAATATAAGGTCTGTTATCAGTATTTTCGGATAAATGCTTACGCCAAGAGTTAGAGAGACATTTATCCATACATTTTTTGATCAAATCTACATTTTCGAAATTAACAAATCGTGTATAATCTTCATTCACATAATCCATATCATAAATCTGTATGGACATATCAGTTTGACCACGTTGCCCGAAAATAACTTCGAATTCATCGTTACTGATAACATCATTTTTAACTAGATGTTGAAGCATTTTGGCATATCTGTCGAAAGATTTGATCATATTAGGGGCATAGATAAGCCGATTAGATGTATAAGTTCCACAAGGACTGAGCCAAATAATGTTTTTAGACAATTTTGACACTTTTTCAAGAATTTTCAGATGTAATTGTCTATCATAAGGAGGGTTTCCGATGATATAATCGAAGTGCATAGTAAGATCCAGATTGCTATATTTATCATCAACCAATATAGAAATATCATCCTTACCAAAAGCAGGATTATCGACCACATGAGAATTAAACATCTCATAAGAATCTCGATGAGATGTAACATAAGTAACAGTATTATTAATAGCTAAAAAACCAGATGACTGATTATCATTGATAACCAAGATCTTCATATCTTTATAATCGAGATTTTTAAGCCAAGATTTAGTCCAAATCGGATCCATTATAGCCTCTTTGATGATCTAAATATAAGAAACTTAATTAAGTTTCTCAACTAAAAATCAAAGAATTGAGTTCTTCGAAACTGACTCCATACTTAGCACGTTCAACTACATTTTCATAAAAAAGTAGACCTTTATCACCGTTTTTAAGAACCTTAACCTTGTTTCGAAGATCTTCGAGATATTGATTTTTGAAAGCTTCACATTCGAATTTCAGCTTCATATCTTCAATAAAAGTACCGAAATTCTTATAACGCATAGGCGATTCGATAGTAATTTCATAACCTTGAATACTATGATCTTTCTTGATAGTTCCATCAACAATATCAGTTTTGCTGCCAAAATCAAGTCCATTTTCGCAGAGTCTAAAGAGTTTAGTAAAGAAAATTTTCAGTTCTGATTCCAATCCTTCTTCGGCCAGAACATATAGGTTAAAATCCTTCTTATCCTTATCCTTTCTGCAACCACGCATAACAGCTTGATAAAGTGAAGCATCTGACTTATGAGAATAGATTACCACTCCGTTGATACTCGGGATATCAATACCTTCACTAAGCATCTGACAATTGAGAATGATCTTGGGCTGATATTTCAGATCGTTTTCATCACGAAGACGAGAAAGAAGAATATCACGTTCGATAAGTTCGCCGTTAAGTTTGCAACCTTTAGTGATTCCTTCTTTTTCACTAGCAAATTCACAAATGTTGACATTTTTGTCTAGTTTTTCTTTATTTTTGAACTCATTGAGATAAAAACCGATCTTAGCAACATTATCAACCGAACTATTGAACACAATCATAGAAGGAATCGAGTATTTAGCTTTAAGATGATTAAAAGCATTTACTGTAGCTTCAGTTCGGAGATATTGTTCATCTTTTTCCCCTTTAACTTTTTCAGGATTTCCGATATTAATAGTCTTGCATACACAAGGGAGAACAATACCAGCTTTAATAGCTTCGGGATAAGTCATTTTGATCTTCAAACCTAGCAATGTTCTCAGATCATCATCGGGTGTAGCAGAAAATCCATAAAATTGTTTAGAAACCGAAATATATTTTTTAATCATTTCAATCGAAGTATTCTTATGAACTTCATCCTGCATCATAAGATCGATTTTCAAACCGATATTTTCCAGAGTATTAACGAAACCCTGTTCCTGGTCAAGATCATCATTTTCAGATTGACAGCAACTAACAATGAGATAATGTTTTTGATTATTATTACGGAAATCTTCGACGAAAGATTCCTTATCGAATTTTTGGTGTTCATTCTTCAAAGAACACATATTTTTGATCACAAAACGCTTTTCAAAATCCGGAATATATTTTGCATATTCACTAATAAGCTGTTCATTCAAAGACAAACGATGAGAAGAAACGAAAAATAAACCTTTTCTATGATCTTTTTCCAGATTTTCGGCCACTTTATCGAGAATTGCTGCTTGAATAACAGTTTTTCCTGTGCCACAGGTTAATTCGAATAAGCCCTTATCACCATCAACATATTTGACTGTTTTAAGAGCTTGTTTCTGGATTTCACGAAGTTTGATATTCTGGAGCATCTGATAATTCCTTTTTGATGCTATAAATATAAGAAACTTAATTAGATTTCTCAATCAAATCGGCGAGAATTTTGTCCCAAAATTGTTTATTTCCGAGAGCTCTATTAGCACCAAGATTATCCAAAAGGGTCTTATTATCAATTATGGCCATCTTATTACCATATTTTTCAATGAGATGTTTATCAACAGTACTATCTGTGATAATAACCACCTTTTTATCGCATTTTTTAGACCAATCCAGGTATTCACAGTCGGTTATCTTCCCTTGTAGCAGTTTTTCTTCCATTTCATCGCGAATAACAGAGTTCGCTTTATGATATACAATATGTTTCTTAATCTGATCATAAGCTCTTTCTTTAGACTGAATTGCGATCAAAAGCTTAGGATTACTATTAGAATGAAGATAACCATCAACACCATCATCTTCAGATTGATTCATTCCGGTCCAATGATCAAATGAATAACCGGGCAAGTTTTGACATTGAGCATACCGAAAATATGCTTCACTTATGATTTCAAATATATTTCCCTTGAATTTGCAATAAAAAGCATCAAAAGCTGCTTCATCATAATGAGAATAATTAATACTTCGATAAAATTTAACCATTTCATCACGGTAAATCTTAGCGTATTTTTCGATCGTTTTATTCAAAAAACCGGTAGTTTTGTACTCCGACCAGCCCATAATGGCCATATACTTAAAGAAATTGAGATAATTCTCTGTTACTTTGAATCCCGTTTCCTCTTGGATAGCATAAGAGCCGGTTTCTTGATATCTCGGAAGAATTAAGCATTTAGTATCCATTTCAACCTCTTTTAGATTAAAATATAAGAAACTTAATTGATTTTCTCAACTATTCTACATATTTAATTCTACAAACTTTAATACTGCCATCTCCCCAAAATTCATCATCATCATATAAATATTCAGTATATGCAAAACAGGGATATTTCTTCGGCAAGCCAAAAACTTTAGCAATGCTTGACGATTTTGCATTTCGCCAATTATCGCTGAAGTTTTTTGCTAGAAATAAACGATAATCATCAAAATTTTTTAAGCTTTTCATAATGATCGAATCCTTCAATTAACTTAATTTTTATACATTAAATAAATAACACAATTACCGAATTTATCATCACAATCTCTGTTCTACAAAAGAGATAAATTCTTTTACTGCATTAGCAAATTCTTCAATATTCACATCATTAGTTCCAACTGCGGATTCCATGATTTCAGTCAATTTGTTTTTAGCACTAGTAAATTCTTGTTTATCAATCATTTGCAACTCGGAAGGTGGAAAAAATATGGATATAACTCTTAAATAACCATTTATTGATTTCTTCGAGTGGTTTATATTCAAAACTAGATATTTCGGGTAACAGTTTACCATTTTTATCAGGGAAAAAGCTATTACATTTATAAGATTTAATATCTGGCATATCTTCAGGTAATAGTTTAATCATGAACAGGATAAGATCTTTATCCTTTCTATATTTCATCGGTTCATCAGAGAACGGATACGCGGCTTCTTTATACTTATCAAAAGAATATCCTGTTTCTTCTCGAGCCTCTCTAAATGCACAAGTAAGATAATCTTCACCAATTTCAACATTACCTTTAGGTAAATCGTAATTGTTTTCTGATTTTTCTCGTCCAGTAGGCAGTTCGGCTAAAAACCGTACACCATCTGTTATTAAAAGTCCAGCAGATATCATATTAACCCTCAAATAAGATTTCATTTCCTTTCCAGATGAATTCGGGACAATAATCTTTAATTCTATGTGACCCTTTGTAACGCATCATGGGTACATCTAGATATTTACATACTTTTTCAAAACTTACCGAAAAAACTTTAATCTCATTAGTTCCACCAGGATATTCGGAGTCACTCCAAAGAAACCGGCCAATAGATGTTTCTATGTAGAACGTATGTCCAAAATCCCAGTAAAACTCACCGATTAGATTTCCAAGTTCTTCACGTCTTAATTCAGTAATATTCATATTAGTCTCATTGTTATTAAAAAATTACCAAAAGAAATAAAATTATTTTACCGCGATGCACTTGAATACGAATTCTTCATTATTGTGATACATAGATTCAACTTCCTTGCTATAGGCAATGCAAGTTTTTTGACTAGAAAATCCCTGCACCACAGTAAGTGTCGGCGAAGCGGAGCATGCCCCAAGGCAATTTAGAATAATGAATAATGACCACATAAATTCCTTATTTTTTGATGAATGTAAAATGATTTTTTATCATATATTCGGATGCCTCTTTATATGTAACATCGCAATAGTTTACATCAGCATGACTAAGACATGCTTCATATTTTGTAACATCCGTCTGCATACTACTTACATCTATCCTCATACCAATAAGTATTCCTAGTGCTACTAACATTGTTCCTATAACTAAAGCCCAACCTACATTGTCCATAAAATCTCCTATCTGATTGATATTAGTTAGTTTTCGTATTGGTATTATTTTTTAGATTAACTTCAATAGCATCAAGCAAATCATCAACCCGTTTAGGAATATTGGTATTTTTTTCAATTTGTTCGGCTAAATTTGCTCCAGCTGCAACATAAACTGTATCTTTAGTTGGAGTTACTATAGCAATAATGCTTAGGAACATTAGAATAACAATGCTCAGAATGATACGTCTCTTACTTCTATGAATAATCTCATCTTTTTCATTTTGAATGCAGCATTCCTCATAAATGAGGTATGTAAATACACCATATACTACTAGAGCTAGGATTCCTAAGGTTAATACTGCAGCTAGGAAGGTCGAGATACCATTTACAATATCTCCAAACCACATCATTTTAACGATTGCTGAATAATTCATGTTATATCTCCTTTTTAATAATGCATAAAATATACATCATTTTAAATATATTCGAAACTATTCTTTTTACATAATTGAACACCTATCTTTTTACAAAACAGATTACATTTTACCGATTTATTAGTTTTTTCTGGTCCTATTATAATATAATTCGGAGCTTTTATGTGTTCTTTTATCAAATAAATCCATTTTTCGAAGCTTATATCGCTCATTTCATCTGGTGTTCCAGACCAATGTTCATAATTCTTACCAAAAGGTGGACAAACTATAACAGTTTTATCTGTTTCTACTATTTGAGCTAAAACATCTCTTTTAACCCAATGATAATAATCACAAAAATTCTGATTTATATCATAAGCTTCTATTTTGCCTGTGCTATCTAAACCATGATCCTGAAACCATTGTCTTACACCATCTATTATACCACCGAATCCTGCCATAGGACAATATGCACCATTCGATATATCAATCTGCGATTGATATATCATTTTCAAAAGATCATTCTTTCTCAATGCTGTAACCTTAGGTGCTATCTTAGCTATTGTGAATCGATCGAGAATCAAACTCAGATCATCTGATAATATACCTTTGATATATCGTATACAAAAATTTGGATATTTTCCTGTTTCTAATGCTGAATCTAACATCTTAACCATGTTTTTAACGGCTTTTAATAGACATTTAGGATCTTTCCAAGCCTCTAATGGTGATTTATATCCGTTTACAAAACAAAACCATATAGGGTGTTCTTTCGGCCATTTAGCAGTACCAGGAAAAGGAGATTCGATACATTTCTGGACTAAATTATCAATATCTAAATCTCGATCATATAAATAATTGATCATATTTAATGGGTTTTTCCCGTTAATTATATCTACCTTATTTTCGACCATACATTGATATTTCGCCGAATCGATGGTGTTTTCTTTCTGCATCAAACCTAAAAGATAATCGTTTTTAAGGTCTATTATCCTTGAACCTATCTTAAAATCGGGAAAATAATAATGGGTTTCTCCTTCGAATACATAAGGAAACTTAATCTTAGGATGATATTCGAAGTCAATATCCATATATTTTAGCAAATTATAGAACTTAACCTCATAATTAGAATCAAATGTTATCCCATCATACTTAATCTTGTGCCACTTTGCTGTGTTAAACTCAACTGTCTGTGAATATGATCTAACACCATATCTTTGGAGATTAGTTTCCTGCATTTTCTTAACATTGTGATAATAACGATCACCATATCTTTTTTTGCAAGTATCATAACACTTTTCTCTAATTTCCGGTGATGACCAATCGTGTTTGTAACCAAACTTATTCAAATTAGTGGCTTCAATCCTAGATTTTATCTCTTTTCGTCGCTCAGGACTAATAGATTTCAAAGATTTAGACACCTTTTCTCTATTTTCGGGATCATTCATACTATTATTATCTGAATGTAACTTACTCAAACATTCTTCTGACCCACAAGTATCTAAAAACTTAAAATGAATAAATTTCCGTTTCTTTCCACAATACGGACATGCATGATCCGAACTATCTACATATCGTTCATAATAATCTACAATACTAAGATCTTTATGCTCTTTCTTAATATGCTGTGAAAGCTTATTCTGACTCCTATATCCTAAACCACAAATCTCGCAATGAAACTTCTTCTCCCTTTCGGCTAAAGATAAAGCTTCAGAATACTTCTCTAAACTACCATACTTTCGAATATGACGTCTATTTATTGCTTCAATTGAAGTTCTACTTGCTCCATATTTGGACAACATGGTCTCTCTCTGCTGCTTCCGGACACATACATCTCCACCACATGTACTTAAATATCCACCATGCTCAAACCTACAAGCTTTTCCACAATACTTACATACATGTTTGACACCTGGCTCAATATACTGATCATAATAACTCTTGTAATCCACATGATGTGTACGCTGGACATGATTAACTAATCCACCTAACTTACTATACTCTTGTCCACAAATCTCACATCTCATATTATCAATATACAAAAATTCCTGTGTTTATGACACAGGAATTTCAAGATTAAATGTTCACTCTATTCTTTAGCTCAGCTAACTTACCGTCATTCCAAGATTTCGTAATGGACTTTCTAGGCGAGCCACTTAAATATCCTGTTATTCTTCGAACTCGGATAAAATCATCCTCTAATTCCGATCCACACTTTGGACACTTCTTATCTATTACTCCGTGAAACATACAAGTTGTACCATCTTCTAACTTATTTATGCATGTATCACTATCCATGGTACATGTAAAGTATCCCAAGTTAGCCTCGTACATAGCATCAATAACAGATTTTACAGCTTCTAGATTTTTAGAAAGATCTCCGTCTAGTTTGTAATAGAATATATGACCAGCATTAGTTATAGCATGAAATGGTGCTTCCCATTCAAGTTTATTAGGTAGAGTAGTTTTCAAGTCGAATGGTAGCATGTGGCTGTTTGTGTAATAGCCTTTGCCAAATAGTTGGAAGAGATCCAATTTTGCCAGTTTTTTGTTATTTTGGAATAGATTTTTGTCTATATTTGCGAATCTTCCAGCAGTAGCTTCAGCAGGAGTGGCGAAACAGCTCCAGTTCAAGTGGGTTTCTTTTTGACAATTTTTAGTAAAATCGAAGATGTGTTGGATTATTTTGAATCCTAGATCTTTGATTTCTTTGTCTTTTCCCCAAGTTTTGCCCGTTAAGGCTAAGATAGTTTCATATAGGCCGATATATCCGATGCTCAAAGTGGATTGTTTTAGAACTTCCCCTATTTTATCAGTTATGTTATGAACTTTATCATCACTTGTGAGGTATAAACCTTGTTGCATAGTGAATGGATAAGATTCATAAGTTTTGTTTGAGATTAAGTTGAAACGATCTAATAATGATTGTTTTACATCTAATAAGATTTCATCTAGTTTATCGAAGAAGAGTTTAATTCGTTTATCTTGATCATCTTCGGCTATAAAAGATTCTATTGCCATTCTTGGTAAATTGATGGTATGGAAAGCGAAATTACCACGAGCTGTAGTTTGTTCTGTGCCATTGATATTACCGATTACTCGTGTCCGGCAATTTCCCGAATTAAAACCAGACAATTCAAATCTACCCGATTCAGTTTCAACATCATAAGAATCTGCCACACTATTTATGTATCTTACCGAAATAACTTTAACTCTAGTATCGAGATAACGAATTGTATCACCAATTCTTATATCTTTAACATATGTACGTCCACGTTCAAGATATAGCGGATGATCATCGGTTAATCTTAGAATAATGCGATTTGAAAATTCAACTTCTGTCCAATTATTAACCATAGTATTTTTAATCAATTTTTTGCATTTAACAAAATCTTGTAATTCATTATCAAAAACTTCAACATTATATTGTGCCAAATCTATGTATTCTGAAACTTCAGAATATCGATTAATCTTGTATTTTTTGCTGAATTTATCCCACATGTCTTTAAATTTAATTTTTATCATCTAAGCATTCCTTTTTTGAAATTTTCGTGTATTTCATTATTATTTTCCATTTACACGAATTTTTAAAGTTTCTTCTCCGTCCGCGCACCCCATAGTAGCAATAGTAGTGCCTGGAATCAGTTTTCTGATATGAATTTCGTCATTATCAAATGAATTTAATTGATATAATGTAGAGCCATCTAAATAATAAGCATTTTCGAACTTTTTAGGTTTTTTCAAGTGTTCTATGGTATAATCCGTATCGCCAAATTTAAAGTATCTTACTTCATCGTTATTAACTTTAATTATTTTTTCATCATATTTTATGTAAGGTTTATTAAATGTAGAATCACAGTTAACAAAATTCGGATAAAATCTACGAGCTAAACATTTAATAGCAGCTAGGTAAATATCATAATTTGGATCGATTTCGTCTTTATTTACACCACGCATCAATTTGAAGATCAGAATCGGGAATATAGCAGTTAATCCATCTCCTAGTCCTTCGTATTGTGATTTAATCAAGTTTTTAGAAACCATACGACCACAATTCGAAGTGTCTAGTCCGAAGTTCAAACTAGAAAAAGGAACTTGATTTCCTGAACGAGATTGTAAGGAATTCAAGTTACCTATAAGAGCTTCCATAGCTTGATGAGTGTCTAGGTTAGTCTGTTTAATAGCATTATTAACGATTTTCACATTGAATTTGCGATATAAACTGCCAACAGGTTCATTAAGTGAATAATCATTAGTATAATCTTGGTAAACACCAGTATATTCGACATAAGAATCAAATTCTTTTTTCAAATTGTGATGAAATGACTTATCTACGAATGGAGCTAAATCGAAATCTAAATTGTCATCAGCAATTCCGCCGAACTGTTGATTAGATTGTAATTGTAAAATTACAGCTGTAAGTGCACTGGCAGTTTGTATCGAACTAGGAGATCTAAGAAATCCAGTCCCTGTGTCGAAACCATGTTCTAGTAGTTTACCTACTGGAGCGAACAGACAATTGAATGAAAGATTATAAAAATTCAGATCGTGAATATGGATTCTTCCCTCTTTATGTTCAGTAGCATATTTACGATCTATATCATTCAATAGATTATACATTTTGTTAGTTTCACTAGCGATTTTACCATAAGTACCGGCTGGAGTTGCTCCTGCTTCGTTAGCATTATCTCTTAAAATGTTAGAACTTTTCAAATCGGATTCGGTAATTTCTTTAATTGTCTTAACAATTTCGGATTTAGTAGTTCTAACTCTATTACGTTCTTCTCGATATAAAATGAATGATTTTGCTGCTTCTTGATGTTTAGCCATCAAAACATTTTCTACAATATCCTGAATTTCTTCAACTTTTAATGTGTTTTTAGATGAAAGTTCTGCTTTTTCAATAACATCATCTGTAAGTTCATCTAACTCATTTTCAGTAAATTTAGTATTAGTCTCAACCAAAGAATTCTTTATAGCAGTTACAATTTTAGTCGGATTAAATTTTCTACGTCTACCATCTCTTTTAATTACTGTTTTTATTGTCATAAACCTCTTTTCTCTTTCCTTATTATTTTCGAATTAAATATATTTATTATTACTTCTATCAAAATGTTGATTTTCTCTACACAAAAAAGACCAATGTTTAACATTGGTCTAGAATATGTTTTTGGATCTTTTTAATTGAACATATCCTGAATATCGGCTTCTGTAGCAACTGTACCCTTAGTATCAGCACTATCAATATTTTCAGGTGTATCCTTTTTTTCTATGTGTCCAATAGGAAGATGAATACGAGCAGTATAACCCTTACAAAGTGATTCATAAGTGTCATGATTTTCAGTAAGATTAGCCAATGGTTTAATCTGTTTAGCAATAAGTGTTAGTTGTTCGTCGGTTAAAACTACACCATTCTTATCTGAAATAGGGCCAGTTTTCCGTTTGAACTTATTGGGGATTATTCCCCCTTTATGACTCTTGTCGTATTTGTAGATGAAATCTGCACCATTAGTAGGGCTGAAAACATCGATTCCCTCTACCAATTCATCAGTTTCATCATCATCATGAGGCTTAGCAATTTCTTTTATAACATTCATCGTGGCTTCAGTAAATTTATAACGGAAAACCTTACCTTCAGTAGTAGGAGCAGTAGGATTCTCAACTATATAAACATTAGCAATATATTCATTCTTAGCCGGGCCAATTACAGTACGTTGCTTGGACATATCTTCGCCCTTTTTCTTGAGTTCGAAATACTTTTCACAAAGTGGACATTTGCCCTTATCTTGAATACAATTTCCAACGAAAAATGGTGCTCCTTTAATTCCGCTGCCTACATAATGTTTACGAAGCTTAACAAACGGAAAATCTTCTCCCTCTGGGGGCGGCAAGAAACGAAGAACAACTTTCGTTTTACCTTCAGCATTATATGTGTATTTGAATAAATCTGATAAAGAACTATGACTTGGTTCTTCAATCTTATCTAAAACTTTTTTTGCATCATAACTCGAAAAAATAGGCATAATGTGTTACTCCTTGTAAATAAATCGCCTTATAACAAAATTTAGAATAAAAATTTATCCGATTCATCTAGAATGATGTGTTTCGTTATGAAATATTCAGAAAAATTCAAATACTTCCTCATTTTGTTAGTTTTATATATTTCCGGTACATTGACATTTTTTAGCACTTTCAAAAAAAACAAAGGACTTAGTTTTTCACGTATGGTTTGTAAATATAAATCTGTTTTTAATGGATTTTTATCCTGTTCTTCAAACATACCAGCCTTGTTCGATTTAATCTTCGAGAAATCTGATTTTATACTCGAAAAATGTAAATATGATATATTTAACAGTTTATTATAAGTATTATAATCCCCAATTTTCATTTTAATTTTGTGAAAATAGTTATACACGATCAAATAATCTAGAATACGGGAATCAAATCTAGCTGAATTTATCTCAGAACAAAGATAACTATATTTAGACCAATCTTTAGGATGACTCAATGTTCTAGGTGTTAAACGACATTCTGGTATAGAAAAACAATCTGGTTTTTTACACAGATTATTTTCTACCCATTTAAGATGTCTTCCTAAATCAGCGCTTTCCAGCATTTTCGCTCTTAATTTTGAATGAATTATACTTCTGTAAGATATTTTTCATTAAAAAATCTGCAGAAACGAAATCCTCAACTAAATATGAGCAAATAGTGGTCATTTTTATATCCTGTTCTACTGATATCTTAGATAAAACGAAATTGAATTTGTCAATCTCATCGAAATTTTCCAATTTCAGTTTCGCCATAAATTTAGGCAATCTTGCTAAACCACTATCAGGATCATCTACATTAATAGGACTAGAATAATCGACATCGTTTACATCATAACCATATAGTTTTAGTAATTTATAAAAATGAGCTTTGTCTTGTTCATGTTCGAACTGAGCATTTTCATCAGTTAATACATCATCGTCAATAAATAGATCATTCATCAATAATTGCTCCGTTGTCTGAATTTATTAACATAATTCTTTCTAGAATAAAAGTCGAACAACTCAATCTCATCTTTGAAGATCAATAAACCGAAATTGAGCAAATGTTCATAAAATTTTACAATTCTCGAATTGAAAGTGGGGATATCAGTTAAAACTCGTTCGGATTTCCAATCTTTACACTTTAAGCAATTACAACCAGAACAAAGATAATAAATGTTTTCCATTACATTTTCACCATTAAATTCTCGATAATATGAATTTTCGAATACTTTATCATCGAATTTATCTTGAAAACCTAAGGAAATTATCAATTCACTAGCAAATGCTAAAGCATCAGAATATTCTTCTTTTCTATGCAATTCATTAGATTTAGCCATCATCATTTCTACTAATTCTTCAATAATACAATAAGCATACCATTTAATAATGACTTGATCTTCAGGTTTATTCAAATCTAAATTACGATGTAAATGCATAGAAGTCGTAGTATTATTATTTTGAATTGCAATGAAATTGTCCAATAATGCGTCTTGGGCATTAATAATTCCCTGAACTACACCTTTACTAATATCCATCTTATTTTTAGTTTCTTCACTTGTAACGTTCATTAAAGCACCCCATATCTTTTAAGTAAATCTATTGCTTTTATAATACCAAAAACTTCTTCTTGTTTATCACATGTCCAATCATAATGAATAATATTCATCTTTTTTTCATATAATTTATGACTATAATCAAGATATTTATCGATCAATTTGTCAATATTTTCTTTAATTCCTGCCATTTGTTCTCGATCACCCCAATTAGTAATAACCGATTTCGGTGGCATACAAAAGATAAATAAGTCTATTCTAGACAAAAATCTATTTACATCGATAAAATTAGTGTCCATTAAATCTACATTTCTTAATATCGGCCCATTTACAGACTCTTCTATTACCGAAAAACGATCGAAAATGAGATTAGACTTGGTTTTTTTAGCATTATTCAATGTAATATCTAGATAATCGAGATACTCTTGTGAAGTTTTACCTGCTCCTAAAGATCTAACATATTGAAAACCCAAATCTTTAATTTGATTAGCTAAAGTCGTTTTACCTGAATTATCGGGTCCAAAAATAACAATATTCATATTTGATTTACCCTATTAAAAGATATTTTCATCGAAATTCTTACGATAAGTATGCAATGAGAAAATGGTCTGTTGATAACTACCAACTTCGAAACCAAGTTCAGCAGCAACAAACTCCAATAATTTAATGCCCAGATAAACATCATTACAAAAATGAGTATATAAATCACAGCTTCGCATCACATTATGCATGTTCAATTTATCATTTCGATACTGGAAATGATAACCTAATGTACAGGGTACTCGACCAACACCACCCAACTTATTAGGGTCTTCATTCGGATCCCATACAGATAACCAACCTTGTCGCGTATTAGGATCATTTTCGAATGCTTTAATCAATTTATCTATTTGATTATTACGATTATATCTACCGTTATATGTATAACTCATCTTGCCATTTACTAAGAATTCCTCCCAAACATCATTTCTTAATTTATATGCTTCCCCTGGATTAAGATCTTTTTTACTGATTCTTTCTTCAAATTCGGCATCTGCCCAAGGTTGAGAAACATTAGTAATCTCATTAGATTTGGCATTTAGCAATACATAGGAGTAATTCTGGATTTCCTTAGTAATAAACATCGGATTACCATCGATTATCTTATTTTGCATCGATTTAGTCTTAATAGTTATACCATTTTCGGAAAGATCTCGCTTAATTTCATCATAAGCTTCGGACCAATTTGAATAAAATCTGGCCATATTTTAACCTCAATTTAAAAATAAATATAGTGAAATAATTCATATTTAAAACGATGAATAGGCATTCTTGATGTCCATTAAAATCAGTATAAACAAGATAATGAACGAATTAACGAAGATCTTTTGACTTTTAGTTTTTTGATTAAAAATTGTTGTTTCAGCTTTGACATATTAGAAAATACATCAAGATTTATGTTATGAGATAAAAGATAATCTGAAAGATTTGACCGGTGATGTTTATGTTTCGATATTAAATTGTATTCTTTTTTGAAATAATAATACTGTCTTTTAATCGTGTTATCTCGCCAAATAGTATATTTTTTAGCTAAACTGATGAATTTTTCTCGAGTAAAATCCGAATTTAGCATATTTAACTGCATTCTAAGATTCTTTTTGGAAAATCTCGGTCTATATTCAGTTAAAACAGAATAATCTTCTATATTATCTAATTCGGTTTGAAGTTTTTTAACCCTAGCAAGTTTTTCATAACATAGTCTGAACAGCGAATCATCTGAATGGTCTTTTTTGAATGAAATTGGATCATTTACTCGATAAGTCGCATAGTATTTTGCTGCTTTATAAAGATGAGCTACAGTATATTCGAATGGTATGTTTTCTTGTTTCAATAGATTGTTGTAACCTATTATGTTGATAGCTAACCTATCTACGAAACCACATAGATAATTGTGTCTATGACCACTCATTATGCTTTTAGTAGCTAAAACACGTGTATGTGGTACATTTTTATAACATTTAGCTGGTAAATTGAATTGTTTTAAGACACGATTGATTGAAAAAGGAAGATTTTCATTACAATTATAAGCTTTAGATCTATCATCGAAATATGTGCTCCAATCAATTTCATCATGAGTTATTATTTTATGATTGTCCCAGTTCAAATTATGTTTGAGATATACAGTTTTCCTTACATATTTAGATAAAACATAATCTAAACCCATTCGAGATAAAACATCACCAATATTAGCATAAATACCGATGTTATCATCATAAATCGAAGATTCTTCTGGTTTTACTGGTTTCCCATAAGTGAGTTGAAATAGATTCGAAATATATGACGTATCGAAATCTATATGACTATGAACTTCATATAGATCACCATTTTTAACATTTTCTGAATTTTCTTCGAAATTACTGATTTTACCAACTAAATATCTTATTCTGCCTTGTTTACTAACAACTCTTCTATATGTAACATTTTTATAAGGATAATCACTAATGATCAATTTATGAGATTCGACATAATGATGCCAGAACTCTTCTCGTTCACATTTAATTTCAAAAGGCAACGGATAAAATAACTTGCATTTATATCGACCACTACCAAAACTAGGGGATCTTACTACTTTTTTACCATATTTTGAAACTAAGTAATCATAAAATGATTTATCTGCCCAGTCAAAATCATAAACTAAATACTTGGTTTTATAATTATAATCCGGAAATTGTCTGACAAATGGCAATCCTGCATTATAAATCTTTACTAAATCATCTACACTACTTAAACTAACTAGATAAGTATCACTAGAGATCCAAATCTTAGAATTTATCTTACTAAGCTTCTTATCTGAAAATACGTTAAATATATTTACGAATTCCACATATCAAATCTAATCAATATTAGAATTCATTTTCGTACACATTAAGATTGAAGAATAGACAAACCTTTTCTATCTTAGTACCCCCTCCTATAGGTTTTATACTATATAAAAAAAGATTCCTCCTCTCCCTACCCAACTATAATGTATCTATCGAGAAATATGTGGACTTTTTCCGATGTAAAAATCACTTGGTTTCTTACTTAGAGTAAGGACGGATCTGTTTTTAATGAAATGTTAAAATAAGTTTACAATTAAAATGTTGAGATTTATGTGAAATTGATCACTTGTGTTAGAAATAAAACCAGTTATCCGGATTTATATAATGGGGCTTATCTTTATATTGGTTTAATTGAAGTTTGATGCCACTTTTAGCTTGTTTTTTAATAATACCAAAATAACTATAGGTTTATTTAAAATACTGTCTAAAACAGGTGTTAAAATGAAAAATAAAGCTATCCTTTTAATTTAACATAAACATATGTATAATGACGTATTTATAATGACGTATTTATAATTAATTAGTAACTATATCGTAAAAAATATGAAAAGAGCTTAAACAGGCGTTAAAATGAAAAATAAAGCTATCTAGATAAAAAAGCCCGATTGTTTATATAGGGTTAGGGTTATATTCTTTTTAATTCCAGTATATCGTGATGTATTTGATGAATGTAAGAATTACCACCTAATTTTATATATACATCATAAAGGTCAAGGAAGTTTTGTAATTGGAATTCTGAAATATTTCCTCTGTCTCTAGATTTCTCCCATATTCTGGTTAAAGCATCTCTAGTATTGCATAATGCTTGTTCTTTCAATATAAAGATATCAGTATTATTATGATTTTGTTTATTTTCTAATTCAGTTAATGCCAATTTCATGTCTTTTAACAAAACATCGTGTTCTTTAGACATAGCTGTGTTCGATTTCAATGTAGAGATAACCTCATTTACATCAGAATATAGTTTCTTTTTATTCTCCATGTCGGTGAATAAGCCAATTAATGCTTTTCGAAACGGTTTAATTATTAAAGCTAACATCCCTACAAAGGTAGTAACAGAACCAGCTATAATACCTATATAGCCACATACATTCGCTATAAAACTTAAAGCCATGTTATATATATCTAACTTTATCAGAGACTGATATTTTCCAACTTTGATTATATTTGAAGTAAAATTGGAGTATTTTTATGAATTTAGAAGATTTTATTAAATTATTGCCATTCAATTTGACTGAATCTGAGAGTAAACACCTATTATGTTCTGATATGATCTCTAAAACAATATCCATAGATAAAAGACAATCTGGTCTAAGTACAATAATGCAGATTTTAATCATGTTTAATATGTTGAAAGGGGGTAATAGTGTATTATTTGTGAATGATTTTAAGAACGGGGAGTATTTTATAAATCAACTTATGAAATTATACTATTCTATGAAACCTTTTGCCAATTTCAAGTTTCAGAAATATAGTGTGATAGGTTATAATTCTAGATTAGATTTATGTTTGATTAAGAATAACGATCAACTTAGAGGTAAAACTTTTTCTTTTGCTTATATAGATGATGCTGATTTAGGGAAGTATAATGATATAATGGATATTTATTTTGCGTTGAGAACTTGTCCGATTAAGATCAATGTTAATATCGATCAACCCCATTCTAGTTTTATAAAAAATTATATTAAAGATAATAAGTTTAGTTTGACTGATATGAATTTGAATATTTTACGGGAAATAAATAGAGTATGAAAAAATATGATGAAAATGCAATTAAAGTATTAGTGGGTCTAGATGCAGTCAGAAAACGTTCCGATATGTATCTTGGCAGTACTACAGGGAAGCAATCTACAGCTTTATATAGAATGTTTCGTGAAATTTTGGACAATTCGCTAGATGAATACTTAATTAAATCAAATTATAATATCGATATATTTTACGATAAAAACACTAATTATGTAACAATTATCGACAATGGTCGTGGTGTTCCAACTGGTAAAAATAAAGAATCAGGGAAGAGCACAATGGAGATTGTATTTGGTGAATTACATAGTTCGGGTAAGTTCGATCATGAATCATATTCTATGAGTTCTGGTAAGAATGGTGTAGGTAGTTCATGCACTAATGCTCTTTCAGATCATTTTTATGCTTATAGTAATAATAATTCGGAACATAAATGGTATAGTGTAGAATTTAGTAAAGGGAAACTAGTTTCTAGCCAATTTTCAGATCCTGATAAGAATCTGATTAAATATGTTAAAAACACAGGTACGATAGTAAAATATATTCCTGATACTACTATATTCTTAGATGGTATAAATCTAGATTTACATAGGGTAAAAAGAGAATTAACCGATCTTAAATATCTATGTCCAAAACTTCATTTGACTTTGCATGAAAATGAAGATGTTACTGATTATTATTCCGAATCTGGTCTAGCTGCACTAGTTGGCCCAGGTGATGTTTTTACATTTACTAATGATGATATGGAAGTCGCACTCAATTTCACTAAAAATGAAGGTTCAGATTTCAAATCATACGTAAACTTATGTAATACTGATATGGGAGGAACTCATTTATTAGGTTTGAAAACTGTCATTTGTGAGGTTTTGAAGACTTATTCAGAATTAAAATTGGCTAATCTCGATCTATTAGAAGGTATAATTGGTGCTATACACTATAAAATGGCAGAACCACAGTATCAATCACAGACTAAAAATGAATTATGTTCTAGCATAGCTAAAACTAATGTTATTGATACTTTAACTAAACCATTGACTAAATTTTTCGAAAAAAATGAAAGTTTGAGAAAAAGAATCATCGTTTATGCCGAAAAGATGTTCGCAGAACGAGAAAAGATGAAAGCTAATAAAGATCTGCTTAAAAATCTAAAAGATCTGAATAATTCATTATATCATATATCGGATAAATTTCTAGATGCCGATCGTAGAAAATATAATACCGAAGATCTAGAAATGTTCATTGTAGAAGGCGATAGTGCCGGCGGTCACTTCAAACAAGCTCGTTCAGCAAATCAAGCCGAGTTGAAAATAAGAGGAAAGATCATTAACTCAGAACGAGCTACTTATGAAAACTTATTTGGTAATTCGAAAGATAAAGATTCCGGAAATAAAGAGATAAAAGACTTAATAACAGCTCTTGGTTGTGGCATACTAGACCAATATGACGAAACTAAATTAAGATTCAAAAAAGTAATCATCCTATCCGATGCCGATGTAGATGGTGAACATATCGCATTGCTATTAATATCGTTTTTCGTAAATTATGTACCAGATTTGATTAAAAATGGTCATTTATATCTTATTAAAGCTCCTCTATTCATCGGAAATGCTGCAAATTATAAGAATAAAGGCATGACGAGAAAAGAAATCGATAATGATATGAAGAATCATAATATCAAAAATTATACGGTTTCTAGACTTAAAGGCTGGGGAGAAACTTCACCTACTCAATTACACGAATTATGCTTAAATCCTGATACCAGAATATTAGTTAATGTAAAATGGAACGACGATTGTAAAGAAGTTTTACATAATACAATGGGAAGTGATAGTGCTTATAGAAAAGGACTATTAAATATCTGAAAAAACCGAGCTTTTAAGCTCGGTATTTTTATTTTTTCTTAAATATTTCGTGAATTGGATTACCAAATATTCTTTTGGCTTCGGTTTGTGTGATAACCGGCATTCTTCCTCTCGGATCCCCATTAGTATCATCCCCACTAATTTTTGGTACTCCAATCTTATGAGAATGATCCGAATCTTCTAATATTTCACCTATTTTTTGATTTATTATCTGATGTTTGTGTGAATGACCACAGTTAGGTGCACCAGACCAACCATTTCCATTAGAATCCAGATAATAATAATGATAATGCGGCATAACATTAGGGGCATTATCTATGCTGGTTTCCAAAACACCATACATCATAGTTTCTTCTGAAATTTCATTCATGATAGGTTTAATATAGATAGTACAATCTCCATCGGGAATATCATCGGTTTGAAGATTCATAGCAAATTCTTTCTCACTATCGAAATTAAGTTGATCTATAAAAGATTCCCAATCTCTAGAACAATCCTTTACTAGAGCTTCGTATTCGGAAGAACTATATGATTCACTATCGGGTAAAAACGAACCGCTTATTTCAAAATGAACATAACTTGTACCATCTTTAACTCCAGTATCAAATTTTGTTATATCACAACCATTACTTGTTAAATAACTTGCTATACTTCTTTTAAGAAAAGCTATATAATTCGGAGACAAATCCGAAATTTCAGATAATACAATCATAATTAAACCTCGTTTTTACTTTAATATATATGAATGTGTTCATGAAGAATGAAAATCTCCGAGGTATACATGACAATATCGAAATGTCAGGAGAAGATAATTTGAATTTTGCTAAATGTATGAGCGATATTTTCGAATTTTCTAGATATTTCTACATTATCATGGCCGGCATAGGTTTTGCCCCTATAAAACTCAGAGAATATCAAACCAGAGTGATAAAAGCTCTAGTTACTAAAGTCGAAGGCAAAAACAATAGAATCATAATGCAAGGTAGACAAACTGGAAAAACTACCATAGCATCATTATATCTACTCTGGTTATTCCTTTTTGAAAAAGACAAAACGTTCGCCATATTAGCAAACAAAGAAGATCAAGCTCTTGAAATCATGAATAGAATTCAAAATGCTTATCTGAAATTACCACTATGGTTACAATGCCCCGTGTTAAAATGGACTCAATCCGAAATCGTATTGTCTAACGGTAATAAAATGTTCACTGCTGCTTCTAGCAGTGATTCGATACGTGGTAAATCAGTATCATATATGCTAGTTGATGAATTTGCTCACCTAGATGGTTCTGTAGCTAAAAAGTTCATGGATTCGGTATTCCCTACTCAAGCATCTGATCCGGATGCTAAACTAATATTGATCTCAACACCTAATGGAACTAATCAGTTCTATGATACATGGCAAAAAGCTAGAGCTGGCATCAACTCGTTCATTCCGATCATGGTCCAATGGTATGAAGTTCCTGGTAGAGATGAAAAATTCAAAGAACGTATAATCAAAGACAACGGAATAAGACACTTTATGCAAGAATATGCTTGCGTAGATGGAGATTCGGTCGTAAAAGTTAGAAATATGGAAAATAATGCCGTTTTTGAGATAAAAACGAGAGATTTATATCACGAATTATCATTAGTGGCTTAAGTCATCTATAACGAGAGTACAAATTTTCATATATTTACAATATGAGATGTGAGATATGTTTAAGAGAATTCAGTCCGAATGGTTTAGCTGCCCATATAGAGAACAGTCATAAAGACATAACAATTAAAGATTATTATGACAAATATCTTCGAAAAGAAAACGAAGGTAAATGTAAGATATGTGGAAAACCTACTAGATTCAAGGGTTTTAGAGGGTATTCTAAATATTGTTCTATGAAATGTGTTTGGCATGATAAAGAGATAGTAAAGAAGAGAAATTCTCATACTGATTTCGGTGAAGCATCGAAAAAAGCAAGTTTTATAAAGTTTGCAAAATATGGAAGTGGTATTAGCGAGTCGGAGAGATCTCGTAGAATTGATAGATCTAAAGCTAATTTGTCCCGTATTTTGAGTGAAAATCATTGTGAATTGATAGATATAGTTCCGAAAAATGGTAAGATTTATTCGGTTAAATATCGTTGTTCGATATGTAATTCTGAGTATACAAGGGTAAGAAGTGGAATTGACCGAAATTATCGAGAGGGAAAGGGCGGATTTTGTCCTAATTGTTCACCTAAGTATAGTAATCCCGAAAGGGAGATTTATGACTATATCAAATCGATATATTCGGGTTCTATCATTATGCATGACCGGAAGTGTTTAGCTGGACATGAATTAGATATCTTCATACCCGATGTTAATATCGCCATAGAATATGACAGTTTTCATTTTCATGATGAAAATCATGTAACTAAGTTTTATCATTTAGATAAAACTGAAGCTTGTTTAACTAAAAATATCAAGTTGATCCATATATTCGAAGATGAGTGGCGAGATCGAAAAGATATCGTTAAGTCTAGACTTTCTGGATTTTTTCACAAAAACAAGGTAATCTATGCAAGGAAAACTGAGTTCGGAGTTGTTTCTCATCAAAAGGCTAAAGAATTTCTAATTGAGAATCATATACAAGGATATTGTATTTCTAAAATAAGATATGGTTTGTATCTAAAAGATGAATTAGTTGCCTTGATGACTTTTGGTAAGTCTAGATTTTCCGATGAATTCGAGATGTTACGTTTCTGTAATAAGAAATATACTAATGTGGTAGGTGGAGCTAGTAAATTGATTAAACATGCCGGATTATCTTTCGTAACTTATGCTGATAGAAGATGGTCTAATGGTGATTTATATCGTAAATTGGGAATGAAGTTTCTAGGAAAAACAGAGCCGAATTATCATTATATTGTTAAACACAGATTAGAAAGTAGGTTCAAATATCAAAAACACAAGCTTATTTTAGCCGGATTCGATCCAAATCTTTCCGAACATGATATTATGAAAAAACTAGAAATTTTCAGGATATATGACTCTGGTATGTTGAAATTTTCATATAATAGCTAAAAAATAAAAAATACTTTGGAAATTTAGTAGAATAATGTTATAATAATATGTATATTTCGTCTGGCATTAAGCCAATAAATCTATAAGGAGAGTATTATATGAAAAAACTATTAATCGCATTATCCCTGCTTGCATGCGTATGCATGGCGGAACAATTCACGCGGACATACAAGACCGCTGTCGTATGCGGCACACACGAAGACACAACGTGCCAAATTAAAGGTACTGACATACCGGTTATCTTTAATTATGGAGGAAACGCCGGTGTAATTTTGTTCCCCCAATCTACTGGTTCTGTAAAACTGACGCCTTATGGTAACAAGGATACTAGTACCAATGACAATGGTGTCGACTTACAGGAATACTCCTTCGTTGATAATGACGGTGACCTAGGATCCTATACGTTCTGGGATGGCGGGCTGATTATCCAGTATAATGTAGGAGTTCAAATAATCATGATGGTATGCCCATCTACTAACATGTGTCCTTGTTATTCATTCGCTAATTCATGGTGCCATTGATTATATTCTTTATTTGAGAAATCGATAATGAATAATATCTCATATTACTAGTTCTAGAATGAGTTTATAAATGCATTACGCATAATGTAACGCATTTGGCTTTATATATTAAATGTAACTTATTATTTACATATTTTTAATCATTATTTATTTAGAAAACATGAATATATTATTATATTTTCACTGTTAAATCTATTTAAACTTCTACTAAGGACCTAAATATGACAAATACTGGAATCAAAAAAGACTATTATTCATCAGGCGAACTGATGAAAGAGACTCCATTTGTAAATGGAATGATGAATGGTGTTCAGAAATGCTATTTCACATCCGGAAATCTGATGTATGAGATTCCTTATGTAGATGGAAAAGAAAACGGTGTTAAGATCGAATATTATTCATCTGGTGAAATTATGTATGAGACTCCTTATGTAGATGGAAAACCGACTGGCATTCGTAAGGAATATGATGAATCTGGTAATCTGGTACGTAAGACTAAAGTGAGTGAGTTAATTAAAAAAAACGTAATTAGGAAATAATACTATGAATCTTACTATTGAAGAATTCATCTCTATTGCCGGATGCTATGGTGATATCCATAAGGAAGATGCTGGCTATTCTTGTTATATTCCGATGTGTAAGACATTTGGGTGGAAACTCAATTATAACTTATCTAATAGACTAAGCATTTCAGCTGTCGTTAATGATGGATCTAAATCGGAATCTGAATCTATATTTACCGATTTCCACATCAACAAAGAAAGATTGTTTGAGTCTCTGTCGGTATTGAGTAGAATTCCCCACGATTTAGCCGCTATATATTTAAAATAATTATGTGTATTTAACAAAAACTAAAGACGTAACATAAAAGGATTCTCTTGATGATTAATACTTTATTAAAAGAGATAGAAAATTTTATAAAATCCCGAATAATAAATACAGAATTTACAGTTATTAAGTTAAAGAATTCTATTATAATTGAATCGAATAAATCAGAATCCAGCTTAAGGATTTCATTTTGTAAAGAAACGGTAAATATCCGAGTTTATGGAAAATGTAAAAAATTTCTACTCGAATCGAACAAGGTATGGACTATCACATATAAAAGCATAGAAGAAAATAGAAATTTCTTCGAACAATTATTATTTTACTCGAATATTAGTATATCTTCATTTATAGATTCGTGTGAAGAAGTATGTGGAAATAAGTATTAAATGAGATTAATATGGCAGAACTAACAAAAAATGAAGCTCGTATGCTTTATGAAATAAACAATACAAACTTAACCGAGTTTCTCAAAACTAAGTTCAATCTAAAAGAGTTACAAGAAAAAACTATAGATCAAATTACTTTCGATAAAAAGTTTATAAATATGCTCAAAAATTGCGATGAACGGTGGTTCATGGATGATCAAAACCATTTCTCCGCAACACCTACTAGTCATTTGCAATTAAATAATCACGGTTTTTGGTATTTCAATATCCAATTTACAGGTGAAAATAAACATTTTCTGGTGAGTCATTTTGCAACGGTGGATATTAGAGAAACATTCGAATTAACCGATGACGAAATACTAAACTTCATAATGAATTACATCAAAAAACACTTAGAATTAGATGTCAAACCTACATTTCAAGTATGGTAAAAGATGAGAATT
>Ga0172378_10001057_pt1 | contig 25005 bp, 15 predicted proteins | sample GrowelOW332metaG_FD_119755 | JGI IMG/M metagenome (GOLD analysis project Ga0172378, IMG submission 119755) | Groundwater microbial communities from an aquifer near a municipal landfill in Southern Ontario, Canada - Pumphouse #3_1 metaG | ecosystem: Environmental > Aquatic > Deep subsurface >... | reverse complement strand
TTCTCCTGTGTAGTTTTTTGTTGTAAATTAACTATATCACATTTGAGATTATCCTACTATATTTTTTATTAACTTTTGTCCGATATCAATTGTAACCCTATACAATGTAAATTGTATTGTGTAAACTTTTATATTAACTATACTATTAATATTAAGCATTATATTAAGATGAATTTGATGAATACTATAATATAATGTCTATTTAGCAAAAATAATAATATTTATTAGATTTTTTAAAATAAGTATTGTAATGCCTTATAGGCTATGCTAATATAAAATTGTAAGTACAATATGATGTATTTATAAGAAAAATGAATAGGAGGTTTTCTTATGTATGAGCCAAAGATGAAATTAAATAAAGAGCAAGATGGGATTTTGCAAGGTAGTCAAGGCGAAGTAATGTCTAAAATAATGACAACAATAGTTATGTTTGGTGATATGTTTGGTGCTGAAAAACTAGTGCCAATAACACACAATGAAGGACATTTAGTTACTAGTTTTGGTATTGGTTTGTTAAAACCTTTATATAAAACAATGACAACGCTTATTGATGCGAAAATTACCACAAAGGGTAAATTTACTGTTGACCCTAGACCAGTTGATTATGATAATGTAAAATGTAATTTTTTAGAAAAATTAGTTTTTGATAAGATACTTTATTCAAAACAAGACTTTTATGAAGAACAACTTAAAAAAGTAGGATTAAAAGATGAAAACGCTTTTACTTGTACTTGTTATTTGCCTGAAGTAGGGAATACACCAAAAGAAGGTGATATTTTGTCTTGGGCAGAAAGTAGTGCCGTAGTTTTTGCAAATTCAGTACTTGGTGCGAGATGTAATCGTAATAGCGGTATGTTGGATTTGTTTGGCAGTATAATAGGATATGTTCCTTATTTTGGCTTGGTTACCGATGAAGGTAGAAAAGCAAAATGGAAGGTTATTATAAAAACAACGAAATTGCCTGAAGCTCAAATTTTAGGTAGTGCAATAGGAATGAAAGTTCTTGAAGATGTACCGTATGTGGTAGGTTTGGATAAGTATTTGGGAACAGAGCTTGATGATATAGCTATTTCCTATCTAAAAGATTTTGGAGCAGCAACTGCAAGTAATGGAGCCGTAGGACTTTATCATATTGATAACCTAACACCTGAAGCAAAAAAATTAAAAGAAAGTTTGCTTGCGGATAAAGTACAGGAATATATAATTGATGATGCAGAAATAGAAAGAGTTTATAAGAGTTATCCAATTATGTGGAAAAACAAAGACGCAAAACCAAATATTTGTTTTATTGGATGTCCACACCTAACATATAGTCAATTGAATGATTGGACAAGCAGAATAAGTGATGCTCTTGAAGAAAGTGGTCGTAAAAAAGTAGCAGTTCGTACCATAATAACATCAGCACCTGAAGTAGTAGAAAAGTTTAAGGAAAAAAATATTGATAACTATAACAAGCTTATCAAAATGGGTGTTCATATTAGTAGTATTTGTCCGCTTATGTATACAAATAATCCACTTACAAAGCACAGAGCAATAATTACTAATAGTAACAAACTAAGAACTTATTCTATAGCAAGATACTATAAGGACAATCATATTTTGCAAATATTGTCGGGCAAGGAGGTAAAATAAAATGAAAATTTTTAAAGGTAGAGTACTTGCCGATGGTGAATGGCAAGGAGAAGCGATTGTTAGCAAACAAGGTGTAAATACACTAGCAACTTTTCAAAAAAGTGCATTAACTAATTCAGATAAAGTTATTGCATCAGACCAAAACAATCCAGATATTTATAATCAAAATATTACAGGTAAAGCATTATGCTTACCAATAACTATTGGTTCTACAACAGGTGGAATGGTTATTCAAACAGTTTGTGCAATGAAGATAAATCCTAGTGCATTTTTATTCGCTGACCATATTGATAGTTTGGCTGCAAGTGGAATCGTATTAGCAAGAATTTGGGAAGATAGCGAGGTTATTGCAATCGATAATTTAGGAGAGGAATTTTTACAAACAGTAAAAACAGGTAATCAAATAAAGATTGAAAAGGACGGAACCGTAACGATATTAGATTAATAATGTTTTCTAAATTTTATGCTTAAAATATAACACAACCAAAAAATAAGACAAAATTCTACCTTTATGGTAAAATTTTGGTTAAACTTGGTTGTGTTAATTTTTTATATAACATAAATAAGAAAAAATTTAACAAATATATGTTGACCTGTGACTTGGTTATATTGTATAATTAGCTTGAGGAGTTGTATTCTAATGATAGAAATTAAGGCATATGCGAAAGTCAATTTGATATTAAATATAAATGGTATTTATGAAAATAGACATTTGCTTGACAGTATAATTAGTCAAATTGATATATATGATACTATAAGACTAGAGAAAAACACCGAAAATATAGTCGAAATAAAATATATCAATAAGGATTTTTGTCCTAATAATGATACAGCTTTCAAAATGGCAACACTTATAAAAAATAATTATAATTTAAGTGGAGTTTCTATATCAATAATAAAAAATATTCCTGTAGGTGCTGGGCTTGGTGGAAGTAGTGCTGATGCGGCGGGTGTCGCTATGGGAATGCAAAAATTATTTGATTTGGACGTTTTGCCACCTCAGTTATTATTGCAAGTAGGTAGCGATGTACCTAGTATGTATTTAGGTGGAGATGTGCGAATTCAAGGTTTGGGTGACAAATGCACTAAAGTGTTATTACCTAAATTATATAAAATAATATTGCTAGAAAATGAAGGCGTTAGTACCAAAGCCAGTTATGATTTGTATGATGAAGTAGGTGGTGATAATTATTCGGTTGACGAATTTTTGAAGGCATTATTTGAGAAAAAAGCATTTTTTGTAAATGCTTTAGAGAAAGCAAGTAGTTTGCTTAATGAAAATATTGCAAAAAACAAGGCGTTACTATTAAGTTGTGGGTTTATGTCTTGTATGACAGGAAGTGGAAGTGCAGTAGTTGGTTATTCTTACAATAAAGAAGATTTTATTATGGGATTAAACAAACTTATGAAAAAAGATAATTCACTCAAATTTATTTTGGGGCAAAAGGAGTAGAAATGGCAAAAAACAGTATTGACTATCCTGTTTACTTATTTAATGAAGGAACTAATTTTAAGGCATATCAATTATTTTTTCCTCAATATTGCGTAAAAGATAGAAAAAAAATGTGGCGTTTCCGTGTATGGGCACCATCGGCTAAAAGTGTTTCAGTTGTTGGAGATTTCAATGAATGGGATAGAAATATTAATCCAATGGAAAAAGTAGCACAATGCGGTATATGGGAATGTTATATTAAGGGCGTACGAAAATTTGACATTTATAAATATTCTATAGAAGGAGCAGATGATGCGATTAGATTAAAAGCAGACCCCTATGCACCTCACGCTGAGACAGCACCGGGTAATGCTTCTAAAGTATACGATATTTCAGGTTATGAGTGGAATGATATCGAATTTTTGCAAAAAAGAGCTAAACAAAACCATTATAGTTTGCCTATGAATATATACGAATTACATTTAGGCAGTTGGCGTAGACACGAAGATGGCAATTCATATTCTTACCGTGATTTAGTTAATACATTAATCCCATATGTTAAAGAAATGGGATATACACATATTGAACTTATGCCTATTACAGAATTTCCTTTTGAGGGTAGTTGGGGGTATCAAACAACAGGTTTGTTTGCACCTACTTCTAGATTTGGTACACCACAAGATTTTATGTATTTTGTGGATAAATGTCACGAAAATGGAATTTCAGTTCTTATGGACTTTGTCGTAAGCCATTTCCCTAAAGATGAATTTGGTTTGTACGAATTTGATGGTTCTTGTCTATACGAGTATTCGGATAATTACAAACAAGAACATAAAGCTTGGGGAACAAGAGTTTTTGATTATAACAAACCACAAATAAGAAGTTATTTAATGAGTTCAGTTAATTTTTGGATAGAAAATTATCACATTGATGGAATGAGATTAGATGCAGTAGCTAGTATGTTGTATCTAAATTATGACCGTAAAGATGGAGAATGGCGTCCTAATGAAATGGGCGGCGAATATAATTTGGAAGCTATTTATTTCTTACAATGCTTAAACAAAACTATATTAAAAGAGCATCCTGATGTTATTATGATAGCAGAAGAAAGCACGGCTTTCCCTATGGTAACTATGCCACCTGATATGGGCGGACTTGGTTTTAATTACAAATGGAATATGGGTTGGATGAATGATACTTTAGATTATATCAAGCTTGATCCATTATTCCGTAAGGGTAGTCATGATAAACTTACCTTTGGACTTGTATACGCATTTTCAGAGAATTATATATTGCCATTTAGTCACGATGAAGTTGTTCACGGAAAATGTAGTATGATAGGTAAAATTCCCGGAAATTATGAAGATAAATTTGCGGGATTAAAAACTGTACTTTCTTATCAAATTGCACACCCTGGTAAAAAGTTAAACTTTATGGGTACTGAATTTGGGCAATTTGTTGAATGGAATTATAAAAAGCAATTGGATTGGTTGTTATTGGATTATCCAAACCACCAAGCATTGCGTGGTTTTGTAAAAGACCTTAATATATTATATAAAGATAACAAACCACTTTATGAACTTGATAGCACGAATGAGGGATTTAATTGGATTGTTGTTGATGATTATAACCAAAATATAATAATATTTTCTAGAAAAGATAGTAGCGATAAGAAAATTATTTGTGTTATGAATTTTTCTAAAGAAGAGAGAAAAGATTATGGATTTGGGGTAGATGAAGAAGGGACATACGAAGAAATCCTTAATTCGGATAATGTAATTTATGGTGGAAAAGTTGTGAGTAATCGTGTATATAATACAATTGAAAAAGAAATGCATGGTAAAAAGAATTCATTAAGTATAATTATTCCTGGGAATAGTGCACTATTCCTAAAAAAATGTAAGGAGAAAAAAAATGTTAAGTAGAAGGAAAGAATGTGTAGCAATGTTGCTTGCTGGAGGACAGGGCACTCGTTTGGGTGCTTTAACTGAAGAAACAGCAAAGCCTGCTGTTCCGTTTGGTGCAAAATATAGAATTATTGATTTCCCTATTAGTAATACCGTAAATAGTGGAATTGATACTATTGGTGTATTAACACAATACAAACCTTTTGAACTAAACCAATACATAGGTAATGGACAGCCATGGGATTTAGATAGAATAAATGGTGGTGCTTTTATATTACCTCCTTACCAAAGAGGCAAAACGGGTGAATGGTATAAAGGTACAGCAAATGCTATTTATCAAAATATAAGTTTTATTGACAGTTATGACCCTGACTATGTATTAATTTTGAGTGGTGATCATATCTATAAAATGGACTATAGTAAGATGCTTGATAAACATAAAGAAAATAAAGCAGATTGTACAATTGCTGTTCGTAATGTGCCTATAGAAGAAGCTTCACGATTTGGAATAATGAATACTCGTGGAAATAACGAAATATTTGAATTTGAAGAAAAACCTGAAAAACCAAAATCGACAAAGGCAAGTATGGGTATTTATATTTTTTCTTGGGGTAAATTGAGACAATACCTAATTCAAGATGAAGAAAACAAAAATAGTAGCAATGACTTTGGTAAAAACATTATTCCTATGATGCTTAAAGACAAACAAAAGTTATATGCTTATGAGTTTGACTCTTATTGGAAAGATGTAGGTACAATTAGCAGTCTTTGGGAAGCCAATATGGATATCCTAAATGCTGATAGTGGTATAAACTTAAATGATAAAAAATGGAAAATCTATTCTAGAAATATGGCAGAGCCACCACAATTTGTCGGCGATGATGCAGAAGTTGTTCACGCTATGATTAGTGAGGGTTGTTATGTAAATGGTAAAGTTACTAATTCTATCATTTATCACGGAAGTACTATAGAAAAAGGTGCTGAGATAAAAGACAGCATAATAATGTCAAATACAATGATTGGTGCAAATGCAAGAATTAGTCATGCTATTATTGGTTGGGATTGTGAAGTGGGCGAAAATAGTGTTATTGGCGCTCCACAAAAAGCACCAATTAATGGAGAATGGCAAATTGCTGTAGTTGGTCCAAAGATAAAATTAGAGAGAAACAGTGTGCTAAAAGAAGGCGAAATGTTAGGAGGTAAAATCAATGAATAATATGATGAGTGTGTTGTTTGCGGCAGGGCAAGAAAGCAAACTAAACGAACTTACTTTACATCGTACAACAGCTAGTTTGCCTTTCGGTGGAAGATATAGATTGATAGATTTTACTTTAAGTAATATTGTTAATTCAGGAATTACACAAGTAGGAATTATTGCTAGATCAAATTATCAATCATTAATGGATCACATTAGACAAGGTAGAGATTGGGACTTAAATAGAAAAAATAGCGGAATATATGTTTTCCCACCATTTGTATATAATTCTTCAAAAGAAGTTTACAAGGGAAAAATTGAAGCTATTTATAGTATTTTATCATTCATACTTTGGAGTAAGGAAGAATATGTACTAATTAGCAATTGTAATGTAGCAGCAAATATTGATATAGAAAAATATTATGATTTACATATCAAAAATGGTGCAGTTATTACTATGCTTTGTTACAAAGGTATGACTACTTCTTCTAGCAGAATAGTAATAGAAAAAGATGCTGATGATAAAATAGTTGATATTTATGAAACAGAATATGCAGGTACTGAAGAAAAAAGCGTTAGTCTTAATATGTATATTATAAAAAAGGATATTCTAATAAATTTGGTGCAAAAAGCTTACGCAAGAGGTTTAGTTGACCTTGAAAAAGATATTCTATTTAAGTTGGTTAATGAAGGTAAGGTTTGTGCATACGATGTTCCTGAATATGCAGCAATAGTTGATGATGTTAAGACATATTATCAAGAGAGTATGAATTTACTTAAATATGATGTAAGAAAATCACTATTTGGAAAAGAAGATAGAAAGATATATACAAAAGTAAAAGATAGTGTGCCTACCGTTTATGGCGAACACGCAAAGGTAAGTAATTCATTAATTGCCGATGGTTGTTTAATAGATGGCGTAGTAGAAAATTCTATTTTATTTAGAAGTGTACATATAGCAAAAGGTGCGGTAGTTAAAAATTCTATCGTTATGGAAAAAGGTATAGTAGGAGAAAACAGTAGTTTGCAATATGCAATTACTGATAAAGATGTAGAAATAAGTGCAGATAGAAACATATCAGGCTTTATAACTTATCCAATTGTTATAGTAAAGGGTAAGAAAGTCTAATCGTGCCTATTATGTTAGGCAAAAAGAATTGTTGGAGGCGGAAAAATGAAAATATTATTTGTAACAAGTGAAGCAGGTCCTTTCTTACGTACAGGAGGTTTGGGTGATGTTAGTTCAGCTTTACCGATTGCTTTGAAAAAACAAAAACAAGATATTAGGGTAATTATGCCTTTGTATAATGCAATAGACAATACTTACCGTCAATCTATGAAATTTTTGGGAAGTCACGTGGTTACTTTAGGATGGCGTCAACAATATGCAGGTGTATATACTAGTGTTGTAGAAGGTGTTACATTTTATTTTATTGACAATGAATATTATTATAATAGATTCGGAGTTTATGGTCATTTTGATGATGGAGAGAGATTTGCATTTTTCTCTAGGGCAGTGCTAGATATATTGCCATTATTAGACTTTTATCCAGATATAATCCATTGTAATGATTGGCAAACAGGTTTATTACCAGTAATGTTAGATGCATTTTATAGAGATATAAAAGGTTATGAAAAAATAAAAACAGTTTTAACAATGCATAATATGGAATTCCAAGGCAAGATGGATAAATTGTGTATTAGTGATGTTTATGGTATTCCAGAAAGTCATCGTAATATTGTAGAGTATGCTAATTGTGCAAATATGCTTAAAGCAGGCATAGAAGCGGCTAATAAAATAACTACTGTATCAAAGACTTATGCTCAAGAAATAATGCATCCTTATTTTGCTTATGGACTTGAGGATATTTTATCGCAAAGAAGTTATAAAATTAGTGGTATAGTTAATGGTATTGACACATCTTTGTATGACCCAAAAAGAGATAAAGCGTTATTTGCAAACTACAGTATAGATGATTTTGCAAAAAAATTAGATAATAAAAACGGATTGCAACAATTAGTAAGTTTACCTGTTGCAGATAAACCGCTTATCGGTATGGTAACTAGATTAACAAATCAAAAAGGTTTGGATTTAATTATGGAAGTAATTGAAGAAATACTTAATATGGATTTGCAAATGGTTATTTTGGGTACTGGCGATTGGAAATACGAAACAGCTTTACAAGAAATGCAAAAAAGATATTGCAATAAATTATCAGTTGTTATTAACTTTAGCCAAGATATGGCAAGCAAAATTTATGCAGGTAGCGATATGTTCTTAATGCCAAGCAAATTTGAGCCTTGTGGTTTGGGGCAAATAATAGCTATGCGTTATGGAAGTATTCCTATTGTTAGAGAAACAGGCGGACTAAAAGACACAGTTCCACCATATAACCCTGAAGATGGAACAGGTAGAGGCTTTACTTTCAAAAGCTATAACGCTTTTGATATGCTTGATTCAATACGTAGGGCAGTAGGCTTATATTACAATAAAGAACAATGGAATAAAATAGTAATAAATGCTATGAGTGGCGACTATAGCTGGAAATCTAGTGCTAAAGAATATATAGAACTTTATAAAAGTATGTTATAAAAATAGTAAAATTTACAAATAATATAAACAATAACGAAGAAACATTAGTATAAATATATTATACCTACTTCATTTTGGTTATTATGGAGTAGGTATTGTATGTTTGTAGATTATATGGAGGTATAAAGAAGATAAATATGGATAATATAACTAAAAGTCAGTTTGAAAAACTAGTTAAAGAAGAATTAGCACAAACTTTTGGAGTTAAATATGAAGATGCAAGTGAGCATACTATGTATCGTGCACTTTGCTTTGTGGTTAAAAATCTAAATACACAAAAAAGAACAGCATTTAAGGCAAAAGTAAGAAAAGAAGGTAGAAAACAAGTTTATTATATGTCAATGGAATTTTTATTAGGTCGTTCTTTGCGTAATCACCTTTATAATGGTGGAATTTTAGATACGGCTACAGAAGTTTGTAAAGATTTAGGTTTTGATATACAAAAATTAATGGAAATAGAACCAGATGCAGGTTTGGGTAATGGCGGACTAGGTAGACTAGCTGCTGCATATATGGATAGTTTGACCTCATTGGGATATGCCGCTAGTGGTTTTAGTATTCGCTATGATTACGGCATTTTCAAACAAAGAATAGTTGATGGTTGGCAAATGGAATTGCCTGATAATTGGCTAAAAGATGGAGATGTTTGGTTTAATCCTAGAAATGAAGATAGTTTTACAGTTAAATTTGGTGGACATGTAGAAGAAAATTGGGATAATGGAAAATTGGAAGTCCGTCACGTTGGGGCTACTGATATTATTGCTTTTCCTTTTGATATGAATGTAACAGGATATGATAGTGAAGCTGTAAATACTCTAAGACTTTGGAGTGCACAAGCACCTATGGGCTTTGATATGAAAGCATTTAGTCGTGGTGAATATGTAAAAGCAGTAGAAGCTAGAGCAATGGCAGAAGCAATTAGTAAAGTTTTATATCCAGCTGACAACCATTATGAAGGAAAATCACTTCGTTTGCGTCAACAATATTTCTTTGTAAGTGCAAGTATACAAAGTATAATAAAAAAGCATCTTAAATTTAATGATAATTTAGATAATTTACCGGAAAAAGTGGCAATACATATCAATGACACTCATCCAACTTTATGTATTCCTGAACTAATGAGAATTTTATTAGATGTTTATGATTATAATTGGGATGATGCGTGGAAGATAATTACCGAAACTATTTCTTACACAAATCATACAGTAATGCAAGAAGCATTGGAAAAATGGCCTCAAGATTTAGTAGAATCACTTTTACCTCGTATTTATCAAATAATTATTGAAATAAATAGAAGATTTTGCGAAACACTATGGAAAGCTTATCCTAATGATTGGGAAAAAATTGCTAAAAATGCAATTATGTCTGATGGAATTATTAGAATGGCTAACCTTTGTCTTGCTGCAAGTCATACAATAAATGGTGTTAGTGTATTGCATAGCAATATTCTTAAAGAAACAGTATTTGCTGATTATTTTAAGGTTGCACCCGAAAAATTCACTAATGTTACTAATGGTATAACTCATAGAAGATGGGTTGGTGAAGCTAATCCTGAATTAGCAAAATTCTTAGATAAATATATAGGTTGTGATTGGAGAGAAAAACCTGATGATTTAGAAAAATTATTAGAATTCCAAAATAATAAAGAAGCAATTGACGAGTTAATGGAAATAAAATATAAAAACAAATTGCGTCTTGCTAAATATATTAAAGAAAAGAATGGTATTGATATTGACCCAAATAGTATATTTGATGTGCAAGTAAAGCGTTTGCACGAATATAAAAGGCAACATCTTAATTGTTTGCATATCCTTGATTTGTACCTAAGATTAAAGGAAAACCCAGATTTAGATATAGTACCTCGTACATTTATTTTTGGTGCAAAGGCAGCAAGTAGTTATTATATAGCAAAACAAATTATTAGACTTATTTGTGCTATGGGCGAATTAATTAATAATGACCCAGATATAAAAGGTAAAATAAAAGTTGTTTTCATAGAAAACTATTGTGTCAGTCTAGCCGAAATTATAATGCCTGCAAGTGATTTAAGTGAACAAATCAGTATAGCAGGAAAAGAAGCTAGCGGTACTGGTAATATGAAGTTTATGATAAACGGTGCAGTTACTATCGGTACAATGGACGGTGCTAATGTAGAAATACACGAGCGAGTTGGAGATAACAATATCTTTATTTTTGGTATGCTAGCAGATGAAGTTGAAAAGCTTTCTAGAGATGGATATTATCCAACCAATTATTATAATCAAGATGATAGAATAAAGAGAATTATAAATATGATGCGTAGTGGTGTAGGTGGAGTACAATTTACTGAGCTTGCCGACAATCTTATTTTAGGCTGTGGCTGTCAAGCTGACCCATATATGGTATTAGCTGACTTTGATAGTTATTGCAAGGCACAAAGTGAAGTAAATAAAGCATATCTTGATAAATACCGTTGGGGTAGAATGAGTATTGTAAATATTGCAAAAGCTGGTTTCTTTGCAGCAGATAGAAGTGTGGAGGAATATGCAAAACGCATTTGGGGACTTAAAAAAATATAATAGTACTCTTTTATTTTTCCCATTTGAATTAGAATATAAAAAACCTTTTGGTGCAGTATCTACTCACCAAAAGGTTGATATAAGATTCCCGGTTAAAGATAAGTTTTTTGTTAAAAGAGTAGAGATGGTTATTCGCAACCAGAATAATAGTAAAAGAATAGTCTTAAGCTATAATGGAAAAAACGAAGATAACGAAGACTATAGTGACTTTATAGGTAATTTTGTAATTAATAAAGCGGGTAATTATTATTACCGCTTTGAAATTTTTCTAAAAAATTCTATTTTATTTGTGGGAAGAGATGAAAATGGTCAAGCTATTATAGGCGATAATTTGCCTGAATGGCATTTGACTGTATATAATGATGGATATACTACGCCAAAAACATTTTGTGGCGGAGTAGTCTACCAAATTTTTGTAGATAGGTTTTGTAAAGGTGGCAACAAAATTATACAGCCTAATTATGGAGTTTTGAAAAATTGGGACGAAGAAGTAACCATAGTAGATAGTGATGGTATATATCGTGCTAATGATTTTTATGGTGGGAATTTAGCCGGGATTATTGAAAAACTCGATTATTTGCAAAATTTAGGGGTTACTTGCCTTTATTTGTCACCTATTTTTGAAAGCAATTCTAATCATCGTTATGATACAGCTGATTATACAAAAATTGATAAATTATTAGGCGATGAAGAAAATTTCAAATTACTTATTGCTAAAGCAAAAGAAAAAGGCATTACTATTATGCTCGATGGTGTTTTTAATCATACTGGTGCAGATAGCAAATATTTTAACAAATTCGGACATTACAAGAGTATAGGTGCTTATAATTCTTGCGATAGCGTATATTATGATTGGTATACATTTACTAATTATCCTAATAAATATGACTGTTGGTGGGGGATAACTGTTGTACCTACGATAAAAAGAAATTGTGAAAGTTTTCAAGAAATGATAGCGGGCACTGATGGAGTCATCGAAAAATGGCTTAAATTAGGTGTGGGCGGTTGGCGTCTTGATGTAGTAGACGAACTTTCAGAAAAATTTGTTAAAAAAATCCGTAACAGAATTAAGGAAAACAATAAAGAAGCTGTACTTATCGGCGAAGTTTGGGAAGACGCAAGCAAGAAATTTAGTTATGGCGAAGAAAGAGAGTATTTTCAAGGTAATGAACTTGATGGCGTTATGAACTATATGTTCAAAAAAGCTATATTGGATTATGTAATTAAAGGTAATGCAACAAATTTTATTAATCAAACTATGGATATTATTAATAATTATCCTAAGCAAAGTATGGATACCTGTATGAGCCTTATTGATAGCCACGATACTGCAAGGGCAATAAATGCTCTACTTGATATTAATGAAAAAAATATGAATAAGCAACAAAAGTTGGATTATATTTTAACGGAGCAACAGTATAATGAAGGAAAGGCTAGACTAAAAATAGCTAGTTGTTTGCAGTATTTTTTACCGGGAGTGCCTAGTCTATATTATGGAGATGAAATAGGTATGTGCGGCTTTGATGACCCAATAAATAGGCGTCCTTTTATGTGGAATAATATTGATGAAGATTTACTTGGGCATTATAGAATTTTAGGGAATTTGCGTAAGCAATATAAAGCAAATTTTTGCGGAAATATCAAAATAACTTGCCTAAAAAATATGATAAAAATTGATAGAGATGGTATATTTTTAATCGTAAATGTAAATAAAGGGCATAGTCTAGATAGAGAGTATTATGACATTTTAAGCAAAAAAAATGTGGATGCTTTAGATAGGTATCAATTTATAATAAGCACAAATATGTAACTTAACTGTAGCCATAGCTACAGTTAAGCTACATAATATTATAATTACATATTTTTTTATTATTTTAATTTTTTGTATAAATTTTATATACATAGTTCATCGAGTTGACAAAGTTGTTATTATATACTATAATATTTTAAGCTTAGTTATAATACATTATTATAGTACTTTATTAGCAAAAATGTATTAAATTTTTATTTTTTTGAAATATAATTTATTAAATTTAATAATGTATGAAAGCAATAAAATTAAGAATATAGAGGACATAATATAAATAATGATATTAAATGCAATGGCGCAACTATTAGGTGTGTTTGTCGTTAATTGGGAATATATTACTGCAATACAATTTGTTGTATTATTTCGTCAAGTTTTACGCGATTTCCTTTTGCAGGTTATGTACTCGGTTCAAACGATAGTTTGTGGAGTGTTTTCTACGTTATTTTTAGTTTTAACAGTTTTTCTTGGTATTGCTTCGATTTTAGGTAAAGCAGGTGGTGTATCTATAACAGAATACAGTAATGACCACATTTATCCATTAATTGCAATTATTTGTATGGAGTTTGCTGAATTTTTGCTGTTTTTATTTGATTATAGATTTAAGAAAATAAATCAGCTATCGAAAGTAATATTTTTAAGTGTTGAATACGAAATTAGTGAAGAAAAAGCTATTTTTTCAGTATTTCAAAAACCAAATCAAGCTTGTCTACAATAAATTTTAGTTAGTTTTTTCTTTATAAGGCGACTAATACAAGGTTATTAAACATAATCCTTGCGTTTGAAAGAAAAAATATAACTAATAATTTTTAATAACCAAAATGAGATTAATATAAATTATTTTTTGGGATAATGGGATAAGTAGAATATTTTAGGAGAAATAATAAAATGATAAAAATAAATAATTTAGTAAAAAAATATCCAAATTCGGATGTAGCATCAGTAGAAAATCTTTCTTTAGAAGTAAAAGAAGGCGAAATTTTCGGATTTTTAGGAAAAAATGGTGCTGGTAAGTCTACAACAATCAAATGTATGGTAGGAATATTGCCTTTTGATAGTGGTAGCATAAGTATTTGTGGATACGATATCAAAAAAGAACCAATAAAAGCAAAAATGAATATGAGTTATGTTCCTGATAATCATTCAGTCCTTGATAAACTTACAGGAAGAGAATATGTAAATTATGTAGCAGATATATATAAAGTAAGTAAAGAAGATAGAGAAAAGTTACTTAACCATTACTTGGAAGTATTTAATCTAGGTTTTGCTATAGATAGACAAATTAAGAGTTATTCTCACGGTATGAAACAAAAAATTTGTTTGGTAGCAGCTTTAATTCATCAACCAAAATTATGGGTACTTGATGAACCTATGTTAGGCTTGGACCCACAATCAATGGCAGAAATTGTTTTGCAAATGCAAGAGCAGGCAGCAAAAGGAAATACTGTATTTTTCTCCTCGCACAATCTTGATTTAGTAAAGAAATTGTGTCACAGAGTAGCAATAATAAACGATGGTAAACTAATTGAAGTATTGGATTTAGCTAATAATAAAGCTAACCAAGACCGATTGGAAGAAACTTTCTATACAGCAACGGGTATGGATAGAGAAAAAATTCTTTCTATTTTACAAATGGAAGAAAATCGTGATGCTACGATAACACCGAACAAAAAAAGTAATTAATAATACTTATTGTTTGTGTTTGTATGGAGGTAATTTATGAATAATTTTTTAGTAACACTAAAAATGGAATTTCGCGGAAAATTTAATTTAGGTAAGAATCCATCGCAAAAAGCGTGGGGTTTGTTTGCACTGAATTTAATTTTTACCGCAATAATATATGGAATTATAGTTGCAGGAATATACTTTATCAGTAGTATGATTTTGCAAGGCAAAATACCAATGAAATATGAGTTTTTGACTGTAGCTACTTTAGTAAGTATGTTAGTGCAATTGGTGTCTTGTACAGGAAGGTTAATTAAAGTTTTGTATCACGATACTGACAATGAATTGCTAATTAGGTTTCCGCTTGAAGGGCGTGAATTGTTTTTGGCAAAAGCAGCATTTGCTTTTTTTAATAATTTAATTTTAAGTGTAGCCTTTACATTGCCATTTTATGTATTTTATGGTGTGTTTAGTGATGCAAATGTGCTTTTTTATTTTTTAGCAATATTTACTAGCATTGTAATAAGTTTTATACCGTTTTTCATATCAAATTTGATAGCAGTACCAGTTATGTACTTAAATAATTTAATTTATAATAAATTTGGTTTGAAACTTGCAGGTGCAATACTTTTGATAATTATTGGATTCTCGATTTATATGTTGATACTTCGTGGAGTATTAGAATATTATCAAAGTAGTGCAACAAATATTATGTTTAGTGACCAGCTTCTTAATCAAATAAAAGGAGTTGCTAAAGGTTTGATACCTGCTAGTTTATTTGCAAATGTAATAAGTGGCGAGTGGGTATGGCAAAGTTTGCTAATAATCGTGGCAATGATTGCTATTATAGGTGGAGTAAGTATGTATCTAGGTATGCGTAGTTATTTGCCAACCGTGCTAAAAACTGTTGAAAAAGGCAGAGAGGCATTTGAGAAAAAGACAAAAAATAAAAAAAGATCAATATTTGGTACAATATTAAAAACTGAATTTCTAACAATTTTCAGGTCATTTAATTATTCGTTCCAATATTTAGCAATGGCCATTTCAGCACCATTTATGGTGTTTTTCTGTAATAATTTAGCAGTAGCTGTGGGCGACCATTCTGTAGGCGGAGCAATAATTCCTGGTTTAACTATTTTAGTTATGCTTATTTTTGATACGATAATAGTTAGTTTTGCGTCAACTACGGTTAGTAGAAATGGAGATAATTTCTATCTTACTAAAATAATTCCTGTAAGCTATAAAGTACAATTAGCTACAAAAGTGTTTTTGTACTTAATTGTGGCGGGAGGAAGTAGCTTGGTATCTTGTATAAGTACTTGGATAATTTATGGCGGTGAAAAATTTGGTAATAATATCGGTTTTGTTGATGTTATTAGCATATTCTTTATTTCATTCTTTATAATAATTTTCCTAACTTGTATAGCGATTATGAGTGATATGAAAAAACCTACATTTGATGTAAGCAGTGATGGCGATTTAGTCGAGGCAAACAAAAATGTAACTAATTCAATGATACTTGGTATCTTTATAAGCGTTATGTTTGGTTTGTTTGCAATGGTGTTTACATACATACCTATGGGTTCTTGGCATATCGGTATAAATGCGGTATATATAGTGCTTAATGCAGCAAGTTTTGTATTGGCATTAGTTAGTGTGCTTGTTTTAGTTTTGACAGCAGACAAAAAATATGAAAAAATAGTAGGATAGGAGGACAGTAAAATGAAAAAAATTATAATTGCTATGTTACTTATTTTACCTTTAATTATTGTGGCAACTGTCTTGCTAAGTGCAGACATTATTAGTCATAATGTATATATAGCAGTAGACAATGTAGAGTTAAATTATCAAGGCGACACTTTGGAAGTTGATTTAGATGAAAAAGAAGTGCAACTTGTAGCAAATGTATATCCAATGGCGGCTCGAAATAAAGACGTTTATTGGGAAATAGAAAACTATAGTAACTTTGGTGAAGATGTAGACAATGCTGTTACCATAAGTAATAATGGTTTAGTAAAGTTTAGTACTTATTGTGCTTTTGATGCTGTAGTAACAACAAAAGAAGGATATAAGAGTGATAGACTTAATATAATCGTAAAAAGTGGTGATGTAGATAAGGTTTCTATAACAATGGATTCTTATACAATACTTACAGGCGAAAGTAAAATTTTAGAATATAATACAGTCCCTATTGATGGAGAAATCAGATTTGCCGATTTTGTTAGTGACAATCCAGAAGTTTTAGAAATAACATCAAACGGGATTTTGATGGCGAAAAAAGCTGGTACGGCGAAAGTATCTATTGAGATAAATAATGATGAAAAAATTAAAGATACAAAAGTATTTACTGTACAAAATGGATTAAGTACCTATGGTACAGAATTCTATTTAGAAGGTAGCACAACTAGTTTGGATACTCTAGGGATAAGACACAATGCTACAGTAATTAGTGGTGGTAGTCTATCAGGCAATATGCTTACAATAAGCGGAGATAAGGCTATTTTGGATGTTGATGGAGATACTATTATTATTAATAAATGTAATACTAATGACATTATGGTACAGAATTATAATCTCCTAGCTACAAAAAAAATAAAGCTTGGTACAGAAATGATTTTGAAGGGTGTATGGAAAGATGTATTAAAAAATAATAACCCTGAAGTTTTGTATTATTCTAGCGATAAAAGTGTAGCTACAATAGATTCCAATGGTAAAATTATCCCAATAAGCAGAGGTTCGGTAACATTTACCGTTGCCCTTAAATCAAACTTAAGTTACTATAGTGAAATTGCTCTAGAGGTCATAAATCCTATCAAATATATTAGATTGGATACAAATGATAATGATGATAAACGTGGTATTCTAAATGATGGAGTTATTGGTAATAAAATGGTTGTTGAAGGCAATATTGTTGCTAATTCTATAGAACTTGGGCTTAATTATCCAATTGATGGAAATTGGGATGATTTTGTTATAAGTTTATCGGATACAACAATTGCAAAAATAGAAGGACATACCGTTGTTTTCAATGATACTAATATAGATGGACAAACTGAAGAAATAGTAACTGTAACAGCTAGAAATTCGGCGTATAAAAATACCGATGTTAGAGAAAGAAGAACATTTAAGGTAGTTGAGGGTGTAAATTGTAACAGCTATGATGATATGGTACTTGCAGTTGATAATAATCTAAATATATGTTTATCTGAAAACATAACCTATGAAAATGGTTCACATTCACTAGAAACCGTCGGAAGTGTTTATGGTAATGGCTATATTGTTGATGCAACAAATATGGATAAGCCAACGCAACAAACGGCAGTATTCAAAATTTTAGGTGAAAATGTAGTAATTAGTAATATTACTATTAGGTGTGATGATACCGTTAAAATAAATGATCCTAACGGATTAAGCGGTGTTGGTATCGGAATTGGAGATCTTGTACAAGAAAAGAGAAGTACGGTAAAAGTTGAATATTGTATAATAGGTAATGCATATTGGGCAATGGAAATTAATAATTGCGATGTAGAAATCGTTGGTTGTATTTTCCGTAATATAAGTAATTTTGGAATGCAAATAAACAACTCTTATAATGAGTTAAGAGAAGATAAATGCAACTATTCTAATATAACTATGAATAACAATCTTATGAGCAATATAATAGCTCCAGCAATTGGCATTAGCACATTGGATGATTTGCCAAACGGTGATACATTGCCTATTCAAAGTAAATTGCATATAACTGGATTTATGGATGTATATAATTGGCAGGACCTAACCTCCGCAAAAATGCTAGATAGAGCATTTACAGGCGAAGAAGGCTTTGACGCAATATTAAGTAGAATGGTAAAAAAGACATTGGCAAAAGAATTGCAAAAGGATAAATACAAAGAATTTGTAATAGAAGATGATGATACTTATTATTTGCATTTAGGTATTATAACTGCGGGTGCAATGTTCGAAAACACATCGGAGATTATTATTGATGATGAAAGATTTAATATGTTGCCATTAGATGTGCTCGAAGATGTAAGTGATATGATGGAATCTTTGGGTATGGAAAGATTAAAACCGGTCAATTTGTATATCTATAAAAATACATCAGATATAAATCAAGATAGCACTTATACTGAAGATAAATGGTTGTATAAAAGATTGCGTGGAGAACAACTATAATAATATAAATTAAAGGAGAAACAAAGAATTTATGGAAAGCGAATATAAAGTAGTCCAAAAATTGGATAAGAAAAAATACTTTAATTGCAGTATGTATTATCTTAAAAGATATGCAGGAATTCGTGAAATATTGTTAATGACTGTTTTATTAGCAATTGGATTATGGATGTATTTAGCTTACGATTTAATACTAATTTTGATATTTTTTGGTATTACATTAATATTGCTTTTGGCTGCGATAGTACTGTTTTTGATAACGTCAATATTAGGATACAAACACGACTTTTCCAGTCAAAATATTTACTACCAAACGTTGGAATTTTTTGAAGATAAAATGATAGTTACGAGTCAAAATATAGGTGGAGAAGCATTTTATTCTGAAGAGCATCCTTATCTAAAAATTGATAAAATAGCTATAAAAAGGGGCAAGATATATATATATGCAGGGGTTGCTTTGTTCTATTACGTATACCCTGAAAGTATAGAAAACGGCTCAATTCAAGACCTTGCACAATTTTTGAAAGACCATATAGAAAGTAGTAAATTTAAGATAAAAACAACCGTTAGAAGGTTCCCTAAAAAGGGTAAATTAAGTTTGCTAAAAGATGAAATAGAGAAAGATATGGATGATGAAAAATAGTACAGTTTTGCTTAAAAATAGCAAAAAACGCAAAGTATTTTTTGCAAAAAAATAAGTAATTTTAATTAAAAATAACGATTATTGAGGGTGGCTTTTGCCACCCTTTTTATTTACCCTTTTTGCATTATATATAATATATATAAATTTAAGTTTGGGTATTGCAATTTTTAGCATTTTGTGATATATTAAGTATAACTGAATTTATATAAAAAATCAGTTTTTAGTATTAGCTGGAAGTGGAGGTTTAGCAATGGAATTTAAGAGGCTCACAAAAGTGAAACCAATTGTCGGATTATTAATAATTCTTACATTGGTTTGTATGTTATTTACTCTTACTGCTTGTCAAGATAAACAAATTGATGCACAGGAAATAGAAATCGTAAGTGATTCTGTTCCGGAAATAGCAATATCGGGTAAAGTAGAACTATCAAAAATAAAAGTTAGTATCACTGACAAAGAAGGTAAAGTACAAGAAATAGCATTAACAAGTTCTATGTTAGATGCTGCATCTAAAGCTTTGCTTTTAGAAAAAGGTGAAAAGACAATTAATGTATTTTACAAAGATTGTGCTACTACTTTTACTATTTTCTTAGTTGACGAAGGCACCGAAACGGTTTGTGTTACTTTCCTTGGAAAGGACGGAAGCCAACTAGGTAAGCACTTTGCGGTTAAGGGTGGTAGTGTAAGTGTCCCTACTCCACCTACGGAAGCAGGATTAGTTTTTGATGCTTGGCTTAATCAAACTACTAGCGATATAGCTACTTTTAATGAAGTTGCTGAAGATATGATTGTTTATGCTAGTTATGTAGAAAATGCTAATAAATATACTGTTACTTTTGTTGATTATAAAAATAATGTGGTTAAGGAATTAACTAATATAAGTTATGGAAGTAAAATTACTCCTCCAACTTGGGTAACTCCTTTTGAACTTTCAAATTCTGTATGGAATTGGGATTTTATAAATCAAACAGTCACTCAAAATGCTACCATTACAATGAATGTCGTATATAAAGAAAGACCAATAGAAATAAAGTATGTTACATCGGAAGATGCCGTAGGCGCTAATCAATATCATATGGATACAACAGCTATTGTGCGTTATAAACAAGTTCCATCTGATGCAATTCTTAATTCAGCAATAAGTGAATTAAGTGCAAAGGATATAGTATTTACAAAATGGATTAATTTAGAATCTGTCCAAGCCGGAACAAGCTCCACCTTGTTAGCTTTGGTACAAGCAAAAGTATATACAATTACTTTTGAAGATAATTCTTATAGCAAGGTTAATTTAACTACAGGACAAAGCTATACCTTCCCAAATACTACACCAAAAACTAAAACTGGATATGAATTTGCTATGAAATGGCAAAATGTAAATGATAGTGAGCAATTATTTACAGCAAGCCAAGCTTATGTAATAGATAGAAATTTAACAATAAAGGCTTGTTATGCGCCAGTTAGTGTTGCAGGTGAATTTACATTTGTTTTTAATCAACTAAAAGATGAGGGTAATCCTCTTACCTATAAGGTAGAAAAAGCTGATATGAAATATGACGAGATTGTTAATGTGGATTATGTAACAACAATGTTAAACACATTAAAAAGCAGTTACAATAATATTAATAATTTTGATATTGATATAATAAATCGAGTAACACAGTTAGTCCCTAAGGAAACAGAAGCTGTAAATAGCAGTGGTCTAAAATTAAATGAACTTAATAATTATTTCTTTGAAATAGATTGTATGGACAATTCTTTGGGCAGTGTTGGTTTGGATTATGAAAAAGTTGTTAATGGAGAAAATTCTTATTGTAAAGTAATAGGTTATAATCCGGATAATCCAAATATCGAATTAAATGTAGTAATTCCTAATCAATATATATTAAATGAAGAAACCTTACCAGTAATTGAAATTGATGATAATGTATTTACCGGACATAATTATGCAATGAGACTTACATTAGGCGAGAATATAACTACCATAGGCAGTAATGCTTTTGATGGTGTTAAATTCCTATCAAATATTGATTTGAAAAATGTAACAACTATAGGGAATAATGCTTTTGCAAATGCAAGTGTGGCTAGTTATGATAATGAAGAAAATGAAACAATTTATAATTACATAAAAGTACTTGGCGGAAATATGATAGAAATTAGTGATAATATGTTTGCTAATTCAACAGGTATTATCGAAGTAACTCTACCTAGTATGGTAGTTAGCATAGGTACTAATGCATTTATTAATTGTACGGATTTAGCTAAGATAAATTTGAATAATGTAACGACTATAAAAGGAATGGCATTTAGCGGTAATTCTAAATTATCCGATATAGGCAATCTAAATAAAGTTATTACTTTGGGAAGTTTGGTATTTGCTAATACATTAATAACGAATATAGAATTGCCAGTTATAAAGACTATTGCGGGTGATTCATTGAAAAATATGCCGTCAGTTATAAATATAAGTTTGGCTAGTGCTTCCGTTCTTGACGATAGTACACTAGAATTTAACCTAACAAACATAGTTGGCAACATAGCCCTAACAAGTTTAATACTTGGCAATCAAGTAACAACTTTTGCAAACGATACAACAGTAGGCGACCTAAATGATAGTATTATTAATACAATTGATTTTGGCGATTTAGAAAAAATTGAGCCTATTACATTTAATATGTTAAATAGATTAGCTACCGTAATAGTATCAGATGTACCTCACGACATAGATATTGGGTCTGGTGTTATTATGAAAACTAACTATGAAGTAAGAAATGGTGTCCTATTAATGTTTGCTATAGATGAGAACAATGCGGATAATAATATAAATGGAATATATTATTATCCATCAGCTACTTTTGGCGATTATACAATCCCAGCTGATATTGACGCAGTATATGATGCAGGTATAATTAATGCACATTTTAATAAATTGACAATAACTAGAAGTGTATATTTTGAAAGTACGGGAATAGCTGATGTAAATATTGTTAGCTTACCTTATGAAGTTGCTTTAGCTTATACATTTAATGATAAGGATACTCCTGATGTAAGTGATGACACATACGATTTTGACAATATTGATTTGATGTTTAATGCAACTTGTCAATACTATATAAGTGATTATGAAACTTGCTTAGATGTAAATGCAACTGATTATGCAACTAAATTAGCAGCTAGAAATAGTTGGAAAGATACTTTAGATGGTATAAATAATACAAAAATAGTCGTTGCAGAAAGTAGTCTAACTTATCGTTATGATGAAGCAAGCAAATTACTTTACACAGTAGATGCTGAAAATAGAGCAACGGTAATTTCCGGCGACGAAACAGCAACAAGCATAACTATCCCCACAACTTTAAGTGGGAATGAAGTAATTGCTATAGCTGATAATGCGTTTGCTAATTATACTTATTTGCAAACACTAGATATTCAAGCAACTTTAGTTAATTGGAATATGAGTGGTGCATTTAATAATTGTACAAGTTTGGCAAATATTACTTTGGCAGGGCTAGTAAATAAAGATACAATTAATTTTGATTTGCTAAATACTACTAAAATATATAATGATAATATTGTCGTAGTTTTGGCTGGTTTACCTGTAGCATATAATGCGGACTTTACAGTAAATAGCAAAAATATTGTTAATATTACTGCTGAAGATTTAGAAGGAGTTACTTATATACCTTTTGGTATATTTAATAATGCAAATAAATTAGAAACAATAGTACTACCTGATACAGTATCGGAAATTGCGGATAACGCTTTTGAAAATGCAATAAAATTAAAATCATTTGATACAAATCAAGTAAGTACATTAGGTTCTCAAGTATTTAAAGGTTGTACAGAGCTAGTAAGCGTATTAATTCCTAATGCAATAAATGGAGCAAGTGCGAATAATGGCAAATTGCCAGAAGGAACTTTTGAGAATTGTACTTCATTAACAAGCGTAGAAATGCCTAATGTAAACGGATTTTCTTGCGATGCAGAATTTAATTCTTCAGCATTCAAAAATTGTACTGCGCTAAAAGATATAAGTTTCTTAAATCATTTTACTGGTACTATATATAAAGAGACATTCCAAAATTGCAGTGCTATAACTGAAGTTGATTTTAGTAACAACAGTATTGAAGAAATATTAGATAATGCTTTTGATGGATGTAATGCTTTGGTTAATGTCGAATTTTCTGTAACCATTAGAGTTCTTGGAAATAATGCATTCGCTAATTGTAATAATTTGAAAACAATTAGAATTAAAGGTTATGCAGGTATCTTTACAGAACCAGAAGAAGGCGAGGAAGAAAATGTTATTGCTGTAGGTGTATTCCCTGACGATGCCTATATTTATGTAGATCTAAATTCAAAAGTTAGAGCAGACATTGTCTTTGCTAATTATGATTATAGTACATATGTAAAAACGAGCGAACCAAGAATCACATTTGCTATGAAAACAAATTATGAAGCAGGACTTAATGGCTTAGGAAAACCTCAAGTTAGCAAATCATATTTTACTACAGAACCTACCGCTCCTGAATTTGACGGATATTTGTTCGTTGGTTGGTATATTGGCAATAATCATATAACATTCCCGTTTAATACAACAAGCAATGTAACTCTTGAAGCAAAATATTATGATGTAAATGTCGGTTCTATAAATAGCAGTGATTTAGTTGCTGTAATTGATAGTAACAATAATACTATAGGGTATAAAATAGATACCTATTTGGATACAGATTCATATTGCTATATTCCAAGTATATTTGTAGATGGAGATATAGAAAAAAATATCATTTCTATTAATTTAAGTGCTTTTGCTAGTAAAACTATTACTGAGTTGGTAATTCCTGAAGGAATCACAGAATTATATGGAAGTTTAACTACTTCTAATGTAATAAAGATTACTATTCCTAGTAGTGTAAAAAATATAAGCAGTGATGCCTTTACAGATATGACAAATCTAGAAATAATTTGGGCAGAAAACAGCCAATTGGTAAATGCTAGTTTATCTAGCTTTAGTAATACAAAATGGTATACAACAGCAGAAAATGCAGCTAAAAATGATACTAATTATGGATTTGTAATTGCAGGTAGATTAGCAATCGCATTTGTTGGAATTAATAATAAATTAAATATAGAAGCAATACTTCCAAGTAATGTCATAAAATTAAATGATAATTTATTTAAGGATAATAAAACATTAAAAACTGTTATTCTAAATGATGCATTACAATTTATTGGTGCGGGTTGCTTTAGTGGCGCTACGGCAATAGAAAACATTTTGTATGAAACGGAAGCAGCAAATTCTAATTTGGTTGATGTCGATATAGATACTATTGGAATAATAGATACAATATGGTATGCAAACCAAAATAAAGTAATATTAGGTACTATATTAATTAAATATAA
>Ga0172378_10001054_pt1 | contig 25036 bp, 18 predicted proteins | sample GrowelOW332metaG_FD_119755 | JGI IMG/M metagenome (GOLD analysis project Ga0172378, IMG submission 119755) | Groundwater microbial communities from an aquifer near a municipal landfill in Southern Ontario, Canada - Pumphouse #3_1 metaG | ecosystem: Environmental > Aquatic > Deep subsurface >... | reverse complement strand
GCCTCTTGAATAATGATCATATAGGTAATTAAGATAATGAAAATATATTTAAATGAAAAGAATAGAAAATAAAGAATATAATTTAAATATCATATATAAATAGTAATTAACAAATATTAAAATGAGAATAATAAAAAATATATTGTAATCACGACTTCATAGCATATAAATTATTAGTTATAAGTTTTATAAAGCTTTGAAATTTATTTACATATTATATTTTTTTATGTTCTTGGTATAAAAAGTTAGAAGAATGAAAAAAAAGATTAATTCAATTTTTAGTTTATCAATAGTATTTTTATTATTGATGGGGACTTTATCATGCAGCGATGATAATGAAAATGATATTTTCGCCCCCGAGATTATACTCGGAAATGAGACTAGTACTTTTCTTGTAAAAGCAGGTAAAACTATTGTAATTAAACCTCAGTACAAGAATGCTGAAAATGCTGTATTCTCTTGGAAGCAAGATGGAAAAATAATAGGTAGAGATGATTCCTTAGTTTTTTGTTCATCGGAATTAAAAGATTTCTTTATTAATCTAGATGTTAGCAATGAAGTTGGTACATCCAACAAAGAAATAAAGATTTCTGTTCTCAAGTTAATGCTACCAGAGATATCTCTAGTTATTCCTGAGGATGGCTATAAAACTATTAAAGATGTAGATTTTAAGATTGTACCTAAGATTATAAATAATGAAAATGCTAAATACTCATGGACTATTGATGGTCAAGAGGTGAGTACAGATTCTATTTATACTGTCAATGAAACAAATCTTGGAAATATTAATTTAAAACTTAGTGTAACGAATGATGATGGTAAGAGTGACATGCTTATTCCAGTAAAGATTTGCGATGCTTCTGAACTTCCATTTAATTGGAATTTCAAACAAGAGAGCTATAATATGTCAACTGGCAGAAGTATTAAACTAGAGGCTTTTAATGTTCAAAATTCTTTTGACGCTACTTTTACGTGGAGGGTAAATGGAAAGCTTGTTAAAGAAGGAACTCTTAATAATTCCAATGTAAACAACCCTCTATTCTATATGTTTAATGAAACTCAGCAGGGTGAATATACTGTGTCTTGCACTATGAAGAACAATTATAATGAAATAACAAAAACTATGATAGTTAATGTATGTCCAGAGGAAGGAACATATTATCGTCCAAGATCAGAAACTAGCAGTTTAAGTTGCAATAAAGTATATGAATTTTTAGCAGCTCCTGGACAATTTGTAAATCAAGGTTATGATTGTAGCACCATGCAAGAAGCTTGTGACTATGCTATGAACAATCTAAACAAGGAACAATATGTATCCTTAGGAGCATGGGGTGGATATATTGTTGTAGGTTTTGATCATAGTATAGATAATGATGGGTCTTATAATATAAGAATACTAGGAAATTCTTTTGCTGGATCTTCAGAACCTGGCATTGTTTGGGTTATGCAAGATGAAAATGGAGATGGGCTACCTAATGATACTTGGTATGAATTAAAAGGATGTGAAACAGGAAAATCTACAACTATTCAAAATTATGTGCTTACTTATACTCGTCCAAGTGCTGCCAATATGCCAACTCATTGGATAGATAATTCAAATAATGAAGGTTATGTTGATTACATGGCTGCATTTCATAGTCAACCATATTATTATCCAAGCTGGCATAAATCAGATACCTTAGTTTTTATTGGTACTTGTTTAGGAGCTCAAGTTTCACAAGATGGAGCTACAGGATTCTTCTACAATGGAGAATACGATTGGGGCTATGTAGATAATTATAGTCCTATAGATAGATTAACTACTGATGATAATTATTTTGCAGGTGCTAATGGTAATCATTTTAAGATTTCAAATGCAATAGATGATAATCAGCAAGCTATTGATTTAAAATATATTGATTTTGTAAAGATAGCAACTGGTGCAAATGTTAAAGCTGGATGGTTAGGCGAAAATTCTACAGAAGTTTTTGGAGTAAAAGACTTTAATATGATAAAAGAAAATGCCGATAAATAATTGTCTAAATTTTCAAATACAATAATATCAAAATTATTAAACGAAGATGAATTTAAGTTAAACATAAATTAGCAAAAAATAATGTTTAAACAAGTTCATAAAGAACTAGCGATTACCTACGTTCTTATTCGCAAGATAAATTTATTGCTAATAAAATAAATATTTAAATATGAAAAATTTAATAAAAATAAATATATTAATTATACTCTCCTTTATAGGTCTTAGCGCCTGTTCGGATGACAATAGTGATTTTGTTGGAGAAGATCATAATATTGTATCTTTTTCACTAGAAAATGGAAATGAAATATATGTAGCATCTATTTCAGAAAATAAAATAGTAATAGACGTTCCTAAATATACAGACTTAAATGGATCAAAAGTTCAATATAAATTAAGTGAAAATGCTAGTATTATACCAGATCCCTCCACTATATCAAATTGGAATGAGGATCAGGTATTTAGAGTTGAATCTTATGACGGAGAATTTTCTAGTTATGAGTTTATAGTTAATAGTACAAATATTATTAACGAAAATGACATAATTGTTAAAACTCAAGAAGATGTGGATAATATTCTTAAAAGTGGTATTACTGAAATTGGTGGTAATCTTATTATAGGTGAATATTATTTTCCAAGTGTGGAATTTGATACAATTAAGAATCTAGATGCACTTTATAAAATAGATAAAGTCAAAAATAATATTATTATAAATAATACATTCTGCGGTAATAATATAGATGGACTTGCAAATATTACAGAATTTGGAGGTTTTAGTATAGGAACTGAAATTTCAAAATCAAATATAAGAGAAAAAATTGATATTAATTTTCCTAACTTAATTAAAGCCAATAAAATAGTAGTTTATACAGATAAACTCGTCAATTTCCACGCTCCCAAATTAAGTAGTGTAGCTAATTTCTTTTTGAGTTCTGATAATTTATTAGCACTAGATATAAATTCTCTTATTGATGTTATTAAAGATTTTACTATCACTTGTGATAATTCAAACGGAAACAGTTATATGGATAATATTTCTCTTCCAAATCTTACAACTGTAGAAGGAAATATTTATATTAATAATTTAGCTAACTTAAATAAAGTCAATTTAGATGCATTAACTCAAGTTAAAGGAAATTTAACACTCAATAAACTAATAATAAAAAAAGTAGAACTTAACGAATTAAAACAAGTAGATGGAAATTTTGAATTCTTGTATAACAAAATAACATCAGAGTTAGCTTTACCAAAATTAGAAAATGTTGGTTCTATATATATTTCAACTAAAGACGTATATAATTACAAATTAACCAAGCTTGATCTATCTAAATTAAAATTGGTTAAAGGAGATTTAACTATAGAATACTTTAGTAATACTGATTTAGATTTAAATGAACTACAATCTGTTGAAGGAGAGTTAAGTTTAAATTCATTTTATTTTGCAAAAGCTATTGAACTTCCTAAGCTAAAAGAATGTAGTAAGTTGGTAATAAAGAGCCACACAAGTTTAAAAACTTTAGACTTAAATCTATTAAATAAATGTGAAGATGTAGAAATCACAAAACTTACTGCCCTTGAAAATATAAACCTTTCAAAAATCGAAAAACTAGTTTCAGCAAAATTAACTTATTTAAGTTCTATAAGTTCTATTCATTTACCTCAAGTTATTGAGGGTAATCTTGATTATAGTGGTAAAGATTCAATAGAGTTTATAGGTTTAGAAAGCGTATTAGGGACGTTTTCAGCATCAGTTTTAAATTCTGGTATAACATTTCATTTAAAAGGAATAAAATCTATTGGAAGTTTTAAACTTTCAGGAACTAAATTAATAACGGTAAGTTTAGAAGATGTTGAAGAAATTGGAGATCTTTATTTGGGATTAAATTATTTAACCACTCTATCTGCTCCTAAACTTAAGAAAATAACAAATTTAACATTATATCGTACTTATGTACTTAAGGATATTGTTTGTCCATTACTTACTGAAATAAGTGAAAAACTCAGCCTAAGTGGTGGAAGTAGTTGGGGAAAGAGTAAAATGTTAATGGAAAATGTAAATATTTTTTCAGCTTTAAATACAATTGGAAGTTTAGAAATAAAATACTGTGGTAACTTAAAAGATTTTTCAGGCTTAAAAAATGCCATTAATTCTCTATCAGAAGATAATTGGACTGTAAATAATAATTTGTACAATCCAAGCTATCAAGACATCTTAGATAAAAAATATACAAACGAATAAAATTTATAGGAATGAAAAATAAATTTATAATATTTATGACATTAATTTTATCACTTTCGGTGTTTAATATAAGCTGTAGTGATGAAAATGAGGATTTTGTGGGACAAGATAATTATATTAATAAATTGTCTTTAGAAAAAGATGGAATAGTATATAAGGCCCAGATAAAAGGAGATTCAATATTGATTACAACACCTTCAAACATAGATTTGGTTGATGCGAATATTAGTTCATTTGCAATAAGTGAGAATGCCAGTATAATACCAGAACCTTCAACTATTACAGAATGGTCTGATGATATTGTTTTCAAAGTAAACTCGTATAATAATGACATACGCACATATGTATTGAAAATTCAAAAAACAGGTGTTATAGAAAACTCTAATGTAACTCTTCTAACTCAGAATGATGTTAATGAATTTGCTAAAAAAGGCATTACTATTATATCTGGTTCTTTAACTATTGGAGATAATAATGTAAGTGCTGATAGTATAAGAGATTTAAGTATTCTAAGTCAATTAAGTTATATTTATGGAGATCTAAGTATTAATAAAAATGTTAAACTTAATAATTTAAGTGGTCTAGAAAATATAATATCAGCTGGAAATATTTATATAGGAAGTAAAAATAATACTATAACAACTACAGACTCTTTAGATATCTCTTTTGATAAACTAACCAAGTGTGGTGAGTTAATAGTAAACTCTTCTAGCATTAAATCTATTAGTTTACCAAAGTTAAGTTCTGTTTTAGAGTTATATATTTATTCTCAAAATATATTATCTCTCAATATTCCTAAATTATCAAATGTAATAAGAGATATTACTATTACTTCTAATAATAATTCTAATACTCAACTTAAAGCAATATATTTTAATGAACTTAAGGAAATTGGAGGATCTTTAGACATTAGCTATCTCGACGAAGTTGATACTATTAATATGCCTTTGCTAAAGACTATTGGAAATGCTCTAACTATGACTAGTGTATTAAATATTAAAACTCTTAGTTTGCCTTCATTACAGTTAGTTAAAGGAAATGTAAGCTTTAATAAAAACTTAGACATTACTAATTTAGAATTAACTGAATTAACTGAAGTAGGTTCTTTTTATTGGGATGGAAGTTATTCTAATTTTAAACTCTCAAATATAAATTTAAATAAGTTAATAAGGGTAAATGGAGATTTTAAAATAGATCATTCACTTATAACTGAAATAAACCTTCCTGCAATTAATTATATCAAGGGACAACTGCAAATTAAAAATAGTTCTATTAAAAGTATAGTTTTAGCTAATAATTGTGAATGTAGTTCAATATATCTTTACGGAGGAAGTAGTACTTTAGCACAAGAGTTAGATTTTTCTACTCTAAAATCATTGGAAAGTCTTGAGATTATTAATTTTTATAGCCTAACTAAACTTAATCTTCCAAAGACCATCAATTCTCTTACTTTAAATGGAGGAACATATGCTTCTTCTTTCCCTGAAATCTCAGGACTTGAAGAAGTTTCTGGAAAACTGGGAATAACTAATTATAGATTGCCTTTGCTTAATATAACAAATATTAAAAAGATAGGAAGTTTTTCAATGAATTCAGACAAAAACATGACTGATTTTACTTTTCAAGATTTGGAAGAAATTGGAAATTTAACTGTAGGTTCTTATCTACTTATTAATTTTTCTGCTCCGAAATTAAAAAAAGCTAAAAATCTAAAATTTTCAAATATATGGGCATTAAAGAATATAGATATTCCCTTACTAACTGAAATTAGCGAAAAGTTCACAATAACTTGTAGTTCCTATAATGCCTCTAAAATGTTAATAGAAAACTTAGATGCTTTCACCTCACTTACATTCATTAATAGTTTAGATATAGAGAATTGTGCTAATCTAGTAGATTTTTCTGGAATAAAAAATGCAATTGGAAATATAAGTGAAGCAGATTGGAAAGTAGTAAATTGTGCTTATACTCCTACATATAAGGATGTTAAAGCTGGAAAATTTGTAAAAGAATAATATCTTTTTTTAAGTAATATTATATCTAATGCTAGATAACCCACATAATCAACATTAAATGTGATTGTGTGGGTTATATTTTATAGGAAAATTTGATCTAATACGCCATTTTACTCCTGTCTATATCTAAGTATTGGTGTATACTTGATTTAAATATATGTTAGCAGTAATTCTAAGGCTTTGTTTGTAGCCTTAACTATTATCTCTTTTCGACTACCTTTAAATATTATTTTTTTTGCTATAACTCCATTAGGACTAGCTATACCAAACCAAACTGTACCAATGGGATTTTCTTTAGTTCCTCCAGTTGGACCAGCTATCCCAGAAGTCGAGATAGCAAAATCAGATTTTGTAAGACGCTTTACGCCTAAGGACATTTCTTTTACCACACTCTCACTTACTGCTGTATATTTATCTAAGTTCTCTTGACTAACGCCTAATACATTATGCTTAACTTCATTTGTATAAGACACTACTCCTCCTTTAAAGTATTCTGATGCTCCTGCTAATTCTGTCAATACGTGTGCAATATTGCCACCTGTACAACTTTCTGCAGCAGAAAGAGAAATGTGCTGAGAAGTAAATTTCTCGGCTATCACTTTCTGTATAGCTATTTTTTCTTCCATATACATTGATTTTAGTTATCTATTACTTCTATTCTAAAGATTTTTAATATTCTAAGTTTATATTTACTAGATTAAGACAATGATATAAATCTTACTAATTAAAAATCTACTTTTTCTTTCAGAAAGGATAATATTTCATCCTCCTTTTCTGGATTAAACCAAGTTATAGCTTCATCTTTTCTAAACCATGTCATTTGATGTTTTGCATAACGACGAGAATTTCTTTTAATTAATCTCACAGCTTCCTTGTAATCTATATTACCATCAAAATATTCAAATAGTTCTTTGTAACCTACGGTATTTAGTGAATTTATATTCTTAAGATGATATAAAGCTCTAGCCTCCTTTTCCAGTCCATCTTTAATCATGATGTCTACTCTCCTATTTATCCTATCATAAAGCTCTTCTCTTTCACGTTTAAGACCTATCTTTATTATTTCAAATGGACGTTTTTTCTTGCTATTTGTTCGTAACGAGGAATAAGTGGTACCTGATTCTCTACATATTTCAATAGCATGCATTACTCTCTTGGCATTATTTAAATCTACTTCATTATAAAAATCTGGATCCAATTGAAGTAGCTCTGCTTGAATTGATTCTAAACCCTCTTCTGCATATTTCTTCATTACTGCATTGCGAATTTCTGACGATATGGTCGGAATATCGTCAATTCCATTACATACGGCATCTATATACATCATAGAGCCTCCCGTCATTAATACAACATCATTTGCTTTATGAAGCTTGGAGATAGTTTCTAGAGCATCTTCTTCAAATTTCCAGGAGTTATAATATTCTCTAGCTGATATTGATTGAATAAAATAATGTTTTACAGCTTGGAGTTGTTCTTCCTCAGGAACAGCAGTTCCTATTTTCATTTCTTTATATATTTGTCTGGAGTCACACGACACTATGGAAGTATGAAAATAATTTGCAATCTTAATACTCAAATCTGTCTTACCAACTCCCGTAGGACCTAATAGTATTATTAATTTTTTTGTCATCTAAAGTTTGTCAAGATAATTATTTATATCTTCAAAATTTCCATTCTCAAAATCTTCATCGCTAGAATCATAATTAGAACGTCTGCTATCACAACTATCTCCAAATTCATCTAGGAAGTCATCTTCTTCTCTAGTTGTTTTGGCATTCTTAGATGTATGATTAAAGTCAAAATCATCTTCTATATTAGTTTGTTTAGGAATATTACCTAATACTCCTAAACTAGCTGGGTAGACTCTAAACTTCTGTCCCTTATATTCTCCTTTATAATTTATGTCAAAATATTTATCACTATACATATCAAAAACATATTGAAAATGTTTGAAATTATTTTTCTCAACAATTTTTGATATAGACGTATTTTCCATGACATAGGTATTGTGGTCTTCATCTGCAAATGAGAGATCAACTAAAGAGATTTCTTTAATTCTATTTCCAAGTTCATCCAAAATGAAGAATGAGGCCATTAAAGATGTATCAAAATTCATGATCTCCATAATCTTATTATGAAAGTCTAAAAAGTCTTGTTTTTCTGAAAGCACTATTCCACAACTAAAGGCAGTATCCTCAGGAAAGGTTAGATCAAATCTAAAATTCATAACAACTATTTTACAATATTTTCTATAATATCCATAGTCTCTTTTACCATATTAAGATTGGCTTGAGAACCCATATGTCCTATCCTAAAAACCTCTCCGGCTAAGCAACCATAATTTCCTCCCACAACTAAATCGTCTGCTCTCAATGTCAAATCAAAAGCTTTCCACTCAAAATTCTCAGGAACATAGATGGCTGTAACTGTAGGAGCACATACGGCCTCCATTACGGGATATAATTTAAGATTCATTGCTAATGCTCTTTCTCTACAATAACTAGCAACTTTCAAGTGTCTGGTAAATACATTCTCTAGTCCCTCTTCTAGTATAAGTTCACATGCCTTATGAAGTTCTGCCAACCCCTGCCAATATGGCGTATAAGGGAAATATCCATTTTTTAAGGCATCTTTAAATGGTAATAAAGAATCATATCCAGCATATTCTACTTCCTCTATAATATTCCATGCAGCATCACTTACCGATAGAAAGGCTAAGTTCGCAGGAGAAGATAGACATTTTTGAGTTGCTCCTAGACATAAATCAATATTCCATTCATCAACTTTAACTTCCGCACCTCCAATTATAGATACAGAATCTACGCATAATAATGGTACATTGTATTTTTCTTTTAAAGCAGCTACTCCATCTATAGGATTCATTGTTCCACTTGGAGTTTCGCCATGAACCATTGTTATCATCTTAGGCTTAAATTCTTGAATAGCTCTTTCTATGATATCTAGGTCATAAATTGTTTCATCATAACCAAAACCTATTGTTTTTACCTCGCAATTCATAGAAGTAGCCATTTCCCCAAATCCACTTCCAAATAAACCAGTAGAGATAGCTAGTACTCTATCATTGGGTAATAAAGTGCTTTTAAGAGCACTCCAAAGAGCTAACATACCTTCACCTGTTTGTATTACCATGTCATTTTTGGTCTTCATCATCTTCTTTAACATGGTTGAAGTTGATTCATATAGTCTAAGGTATTCTTTTTCCATATCTGGTGACCCAAAACATACTTTACCAGCATTAAGTACTTCGTTAGGTACTAATGTAGGTCCAGGAACCATTCCTAATTTATATCTCTCCATAGGTTTATATTTTAAAGTTCTAAAATAGTTATGCGTATTAAAAACTAATTTTACAAATGTATAAACATTAGATTAAACTCACAAAAAATTAAATATAAAAAAGTAAAGAGAAAAAATATATTTTTTTTTGAAAATATTATGGCACATCTATTGCTATTAAGATGTTTATTAAATGAATTATATTAATTCAATTCTAAATTATTTATGCAATATATTTGTCTTAAATAGTTGCAATATTTAAGCTAAACAAGTACATTTGTATAATAGAAACAAGCTACATTGGAATGATAGAAACTGAAAAACTTGCAAATACAATAGTTAGTTCCTTGGATAAAGCCAAGGGAGAAAAAATAGTAAAAATTGACCTAAGAGAGAATCACAATTGCTTTTGTGACTTTTTTGTAATAAGCCATGGTAATTCAAATACTCATGTGTCTTCTCTTGCCCAAAAAGTAGAGGAATCAGTATTTGTAGAATTAAGTGAAAAACCCATAAGAGTTGAAGGTTTAAATAACTCTGAATGGGTCATAGTCGATTACGGTGATGTCTTAGTACATATCTTTCAAAAAGAAGTTAGAGATGAGTATAAATTAGAAGAACTTTGGGGAGATGGGATTATAACGAACTATGAGGAAAACTAGATGTTAAAAAAACTGATTAATAATATTTAAAAAGGAACAAATGGCAAATAATGACAAAAAAAATGATATAAAATTTCCTTCTTTAGGACCTTCGTCATCGAATAAACGAAAAAAATGGAGTAATTATTTACCCTTTATTGTTTTATTTGTGGTTCTAATGATTTTTAATTTTGTAGGTATGCAAAAGGATGCGGTAAAAACAAATATCACAGACTTTGAGACAAACATGCTGGCTAAAGGTGATGTTCAAAAAATAACAATTATTAGAAACAAAGAACATGAACGTGTTGACGTATATATAAAACCCGAAAAGGTAGAAAACTTTTCCCAACTAAAATCTAAAGGCTTTTCTAGTAAAAGTACAGGACCACATTTCTTTTTCCAAATTGGTTCAATTGTGGATTTTGAAAAAACATTATCGGAATATAGAGCAGACCACTATGATCAAACCAAAAATCTTGTAGTTGACTATGATAATGATTATGATGGTTGGGGAGATATTTTTTATACAATAATACCTTTTCTACTTTTAATCGGTTTCTGGGTTTATCTGTATAAACGAATGAATAAAGGTGCCGGAGGAGGCGGAGGTGGAGTTTTTAGTGTAGGAAAGTCAAAAGCTAAATTGTTTGATAGAGATACAAAAGTAAAGATAACATTTAAGGATGTAGCGGGACTAGCTGAAGCAAAACAAGAAGTTGAAGAGATTGTATCTTTTCTAAAACAACCTGGGAAATATACTAAATTAGGAGGTAAGATTCCTAAAGGTGCCTTATTAGTAGGCCCTCCAGGGACTGGTAAAACTCTTATGGCTAAGGCTATGGCAGGAGAAGCTAATGTACCTTTCTTTTCTATGTCGGGTTCTGACTTTGTAGAAATGTTTGTGGGTGTTGGAGCTTCTCGTGTTAGAGATTTATTTAAACAAGCTAAAGAAAAAGCACCATGTATTATATTTATAGATGAGATTGATGCTATTGGTAGAGCAAGAGGAAAGAATCCTAATATGGGTTCTAACGATGAAAGAGAAAATACCTTGAATCAATTACTTACAGAAATGGATGGTTTTGAAACAAATTCAGGAGTTATTATATTAGCTGCTACAAATAGAGCTGATATATTAGATAAGGCTCTACTTAGAGCTGGAAGATTTGACCGCCAGATTAATGTAGATTTACCAGAATTAAAAGATAGAGCAAAGATTTTTGAGGTTCATATGAAACCTTTAAAACTAGCAGGTGATGTAGATATTGACTTTTTTGCTAAACAAACTCCAGGATTTTCAGGTGCTGATATCGCAAATGTTTCTAATGAAGCTGCTTTAATTGCTGCCAGAAAAGATCATGAGGCTGTCAATAAACAAGATTTTTTGGATGCTATTGATAGAATTGTAGGAGGTCTGGAAAACAGAACTAAAGTGATTAAACCAAGTGAAAAGAAAGCTATTGCCTTTCACGAGGCTGGACATGCCACTGTATCTTGGTTATTAGAACATGCTCACCCACTTTTAAAGGTAACAATAGTACCACGAGGTAAAGCTTTAGGTGCTGCTTGGTATTTACCACAGGAGAGACAAATAACAACTAAGGAACAACTTATGGATCAGATGTGTTCTCTTATGGGAGGACGTGCAGCAGAAGAATTAACTTTTGATGCTATTTCTACTGGTGCTCAAAATGACCTTGAAAGAGCTACAAAACAAGCATATAGTATGGTAAGTATCTATGGTATGAGTGCTAAAGTAGGAAATCTAAGTTTTTACGATTCTACTGGTCAATCTGATTATAGCTTTACAAAACCTTATTCTGAAAAGACTTCTGAATCTATAGATGAAGAGGCTAAAAAATTAGTTGAGGATTCTTATAAAAGAGCTAAAAAAATCCTAAGTGAACATAAAGAACAACATAGACAAGTTGCAGAATTATTAATTGAAAGAGAAGTTATTTATACTGAAGATATGCAAAGAATACTAGGAAAACGTCCTTGGGATGAGGATGGTAATTTAATTCTAGATGCAAAGGAATCTGAGAGCAAAGAAATTTCTGAAGATAATAAGGAAGTTAACAGCCTTAAACAAGCCGAAATTTCTCAAAATACAGAAGTTAATCCTCAGGACTAAATTAATTTATTATATACAATAATCGGTTTAATTATATTAACCGATTATTGTTTTTTTTATAAAACAAAAGAACGTGAACAATATAACACAAAGAAGTATAAGTGGAACTTTAATTGTAATTCTGATTAGTGTATCAATATTTTTTGGGGAAGTAGGATATTTTATTTTATTTTCAATTATAAATATCATTGCTCTTTATGAATTTTCAAATATGATTAAGAAAGTTGGTTTGCCAATAAATATTACAATGTCTATAATCTGTGGAAGTTTGCTTTTGATATCAGGATTTTGCGATGTCTATTGGGATTATAATAAGTTATATTTTGTAACAGCAGCTGTAGCTTTATGTATTGCTATTGTTAGTTTATATGGTAAACATGATTCTACTATTCAAAATATAGCTTTAACTTTTTTCTCTATATTGTATATAAGTATTCCTTTTACTCTTATGTACTATATTCCTAGTATTTTTACTGAAGAATGGGATATAAAAATTGCATTTCTGCCTTTCTTATTAGTTTGGACAAATGATACTTTTGCTTATTTGAGTGGAGTTAGTTTTGGAAAACATAAATTTTTTCCAAGTGTTTCTCCTAATAAATCTTGGGAAGGCGCTATAGGCGGTGCCATATTTACAATTATTGTATCTGTATTGATTGCAGACTATACAGGATTATCTATACTAGAGCAAGCTATTATGGCAATAATTGTTGTTGTATTTGGTAATTATGGAGATCTTATAGAATCTTTATTTAAAAGAAGTGTTGGAATTAAGGATTCTGGTAGTTTAATACCGGGGCATGGAGGAATTTTAGATAGAATGGACTCTATACTATATGTATTACCAGCAATTTATATATTTTTTAAAATAATTGAATAATTTAATTATCTTTGCAGTAAATTTAAATTTTAAACCATGAAAATACATAAGGCTGGATACTCTTTATTAAGTATCATTTTTATTACGTTGGCAATTATTAATATAATTATATTCTTCACATGGGGATTATGTAATTATGTATATGCTGTATTCGCTGTAACTTTCATATTATTCCTTTTGATTCTAAACTTTTTTAGATGTCCTCGTAGGGAAATAACTATTAATGATAATAATATTATTGCCCCAGCAGATGGAAAGATTGTCGTAATTGAAAAAACAAAGGAGGAAGAATATTTACACAAGGAATGTATTCAGATATCTATATTTATGAGTGTATTTAATGTTCATATTAATTGGATTCCTATTAATGGTATAGTGAGATTTTTTAAACATCATTCGGGAAATTTTCATGCTGCCTTTTTACCTAAATCTTCAACAGAAAATGAAAGAACTACTATAGTTATAGAGGATAAATATAATCACACAATTTTGATGCGTCAGATTGCCGGAGCTTTGGCAAGAAGAATTGTTACATATGTAAAAGAAGGAGATGTAGTGAAACAAACTGAACAAGCCGGTTTTATTAAATTTGGTTCACGTGTAGATGTATTTATTCCCTTAGATTGTGATATAAAAGTAAAACTTGGAGACAAATCAATTGGCTCTCAAACAATCTTAGCAACTTTTAAAAAGGGATAACTTAAATTTTAATAGAAAATAATGTCAACACAAAATGAAGTTAAGGTAGTCACTACCCATGTTTTATCTGAGATGAAACTTCGCGGTGAAAAAATTAGTATGCTTACTGCATACGATTATTCAATGGCAAAAATTGTTGATTCTGCCGGAATAGATGTAATCTTAGTAGGCGATTCAGCAGCAAATGTTATGGCTGGCCATGTTACTACTCTGCCTATTACCCTGGATCAAATGATTTATCATGGAACTTCAGTTGTAAGAGCTGTAAAAAGAGCTTTAGTTATAATTGATATGCCTTTTGGTAGTTATCAAGGTAATAGTAAAGAAGCACTAAATTCTGCAATTAGAATAATGAAAGAAACAAGTGCCGATTCAGTAAAACTTGAAGGCGGAAAAGAAATTATAGAATCTATTAATAGAATTATATCTTCTGGTATCCCTGTTTGTGGACATTTAGGTTTAACTCCTCAAAGCATTCATAAGTTTGGAACTTACACTGTAAGAGCTAAGGATGAAGAAGAGGCTAATAAATTAATAGAGGATGCTCATTTATTAGAAGATGCAGGTTGCTTTGCCATTGTACTTGAAAAAATACCAGCTAAATTAGCTGAACGAGTTGCAAAGGAACTTCTAATTCCAGTAATAGGAATAGGAGCAGGAGGTCAAGTTGATGGTCAAGTACTCGTAATGCATGATATGCTTGGAATTAATAGGGGATTTTCTCCTAGATTTTTGAGAAGATATTTAGATTTATATGGTGAAATGAAGGGAGCCATTGAACAATATGTTTCGGATGTAAAAACCCGAGATTTCCCTAATGCAAGAGAACAATATTAATAAAAGAAATTATGATTGAAGTCCTATACGAAGATAACCATATTATAGCTGTAAACAAAAAAGTATCAGATTTAGTACAAGGAGATATTACAGGAGATGTTACCTTGGCAGATGAGACTAAAGCTTATATAAAGAAAAAGTATAATAAACCTGGAGATGTTTATTTAGGTATCCCCCACCGAATAGATCGTCCTGTAAGTGGTGTTGTTGTATTTGCAAGAACAAGTAAAGCTTTGACACGCTTAAATGAAATGTTCCAGAATCATGAAGATCAAATAGTTAAAACCTATTGGGCAATAGTTTGCAACATACCTGAGAAAGACCATGAAGTATTGATAGATTTTGTCGTAAAAGATGCAAAATTCAACAAATCTCATGTATATAATAGTGCCAAGAAAGGTGCTAAGATGGCAAAATTAGAATATAGCTTGATAGGTAGCTCTCAAAGATATTATCTACTTAAAGTTAGATTATTTACTGGACGTCATCACCAAATTAGATGTCAATTAGCTAAAATAGGATGTCCCATTAAAGGAGATCTCAAATATGGTGCTCCAAGATCTAATAGTGATGGTGGAATTAGTCTTCATGCTCGTTCTATAAGTTTTATTCATCCAGTAAGCAAAAAACCATTAAATATCATTGCTAATCCAGATACTAGAGACAATCTTTGGAAAATATTTTTAGAACAAAACAAAAGATAATGATTCTTATATAAGAATTAGTGAAAAGTATATAAAGCTGTTTATCTAAACAGCTTTTTTTTAAGTTTTTTTTAAAATTTTTTTTAGCTTTTTTTATACAAAAATTCTAAGACAACTAAATTTTTCTAATATTTTGAATATTAGCATTTTTATTATTAAATAACTATATATTTAGTTAATATATATAAATTAAATCGTCTAAAATAGAGTATAGATAATTATTAATTGCACTTACATATATTTGCAAATTTTAATACATTTTAGTATCTTGGATTATCTTTTAAAAGAAATACTAACTAAAAACTAATTTTATGCATTATCTTAATCAAATACTGTCAACAATTGACAGTTACTTGGGTAGTAGCCAATGGTTCCCCCTACTATTAATTGGAACTGGTATATTTTTTACAATTTATTTAAAATTCCCACAATTTAGATTTTTTAGACATGCTCTTAAAGTCGTATCAGGTAAATTCGATAAAGAAGAGGATAAAGGAGATACCTCCCATTTTCAAGCTTTGACAACTGCATTATCTGGAACAGTTGGTACTGGTAATATAGCCGGTGTAGCTTTGGCAATATTTATTGGTGGACCAGCTGCTTTATTTTGGATGTTATTAACAGCCTTTTTAGGTATGACAACCAAATTTGTTGAGGTTACTTTATCTCATAAATATAGAGAAGTGGACGATAAGGGTTTTATATCTGGAGGTCCTATGTATTATATGAAAAATGGACTTAATATGAAATGGATGGCTGGGTTCTTTGCTGCTATGACTATATTAACTTCATTTGGAGTAGGTAATTTCCCTCAAATTAATTCAATATCAAATTCTTTATTTTCAACATTTGGAATAAATAAAATGCTTGTAGGTGGTATACTGGCAATTATTCTTGCTGCAGTCGTATTAGGAGGCATCAAGAGAATAGCTAAAGTAACAGAAAGACTAGTACCTTCAATGGCTCTTATTTATTTTATAGGAGCCATTTCTGTATTATGCTATAATTACGAAAACGTTATACCTTCCTTAATTTCTGTATTTTCAAATGTATTTACAGGAACTTCAGCTTTTGGAGGTTTCTTAGGAGCGGGTTTTTCTTTTGCATTAACTAAAGGTGTAAATAGAGGATTATTTAGTAACGAGGCTGGTGCAGGTTCTGCCCCTATAGCTCATGCTGCAGCTCGTACAAAAGAGCCAGTTTCAGAGGGTATGGTTGCCATTCTTGAACCATTTATTGACACTATTGTTATTTGTACTTTAACGGGTCTTGTAATCCTTTCTTCAGGTGTTTGGAAAGAAAAATTACCTAATAAATTCCAACCTACTGACACTATTTTTATGGCTTCCCAATATAGTGACGATAATCCCAAAGACGTGGAGAAATTATTCCACTTTTTGAGCGGAGAAACTACCTTACCTTTATTCAATGGAGAATTGTTGGTAGAAAACGGTATGATTCAAAATAAATTATCTATCATTAATGCCCGTTCTTTAGCCGAGAATGTTAAAGTATATGATAGTAATAATAATCTTTATTCGGGAATAATTCCTATTCAAAATGGAGAAAACAAATCTACTAAGGGATTATATTTTAAAGGCAATTCTCTGGTACACTCTGCTCCACTTACAGCGGTTGCTTTTACTCGTAGTTGGTTCGGTAGTGCAGGAAGTTGGATAGTATCTATAGGATTAGTATTATTTGCCTTTTCTACATCTATTGCTTGGGCTTACTACGGAGGACGCTCTATAACTTACCTTTTTGGAACAAAAGGACTACTAGCTTATAGATTAATTTATTGCGCCTCATTTTTTGTAGCTTCATTTACAGACACAACTATAGTATGGGTTATTTCAGCAATTACAATGACTCTAATGTCTGTACCTAACCTTATAGGACTTTTGATGTTACGTAAGGATATGAGAAATACAGTTAATGAATATGTGGTCAAATTCAGAGATGAACATCCTTCAGGAAAATTATAAATAGTTAGATTTTATGATCTAACTATTATACTAAAATTTAAACCGCCGCATTTTATAAATACGGCGGTTTAATTTAATATTTGTAATTAATAATATCTAGAATTTAGCAAACTAGTGCTTAGCTTTAGTTTTTAATTTAGGTTCTTTTTTTAATTCTCTATAAATTAAATAAAGTCCAAATAAGACGAATGGAATACTCAATATTTGCCCCATATTTAAAGACATAGAATTTTCAAAAGCTTCTTGATTTTCTTTTAAAAATTCAATAAAGAAACGAGCTACGAAAATCATAAACAAAAAAACTCCAAAAATAAGTCCAGTTTTATCTTTTGCATTTGTTCTCCAATATAGATGCATTATAGTTAAGAAAGTAATTAAATAACATATAGACTCATATATTTGAGCAGGATGACGAGGTACTTCAGGATTAGCTATACAACAAGCGTGAATGAATTTAAAACCCCAAGGCATTGAAGTAGGAATACCCACTATTTCTGAATTCATTAAATTACCTGTACGTATAAAAACTCCAGCAAGAGCTACAGGTATTACGGCTCTATCTAGTATCCATAATATACTTTTCTTGGTAATCTTCTTAGAATAATACCAAAGCCCTACAATTATACCTATTGCCGCACCATGACTGGCAAGACCTTGATATCCTATAAATTTAAAATGTGGCTCTAATCTTATAGGTAGAAATATCTCTATTATATGGTTACTAAAATATGCCCAATCATAGAATATACAATGCCCCAAACGAGCTCCTAATATAGTTGCTACTGCTACATAAATCCACAATTTATCTAACCATTCTTTACTTAAATTTTCATTTATGAATATTTTCTCCTCTATTTTATAACCTAATAAAAACGCAAGCGCAAATAGTAGCCCATAATATCTTATGGAAATTCCCCCAATATTAATTATTTCGGGGGTAACATCCCATGTTATAAATAAATCTAACATCTATACTAAATTTTTTCCGTGACAATTCTTATATTTCTTACCGCTTCCACATGGACATGGATCATTTCTACCAATTTTTGGACCTACTCTTACTGGTTCATGTTTGGCTTTTTGGCTAACATCTTGACCTGCTTTTCTTCCTGCATTTTCTTCGGCTGACCTACTTTCTTTAAGTCGACTAGTATCCATACTGCGTTTTTGAGCTTCATGTATCTTGTCTGCATCATCATCTCTCATAGGAATTTGTCCTTTCATGAGTGTAGATACCATGGCCTTATTGCTGTTTTCAACCATCTTCTTAAATAAGTTAAAAGATTCAAATTTGTAAATTAATAATGGATCTTTTTGCTCATATGTGGCATTTTGAACAGATTGTTTTAAATCGTCCATTTCTCTTAGATGTTCTTTCCAATATTCATCAATTTCTACGAGAATTACAGATTTTTCAAATGATTTTACTAAATCGCGACAATGAGTTTTATAAGATTTCTCTAAATTAGTAACTACCTGAAATAATCTTATACCATCTGTAAATGGAACTACAATATTTTTATATTGCTCACCTTTATTCTCAAAGACATCTTTGATTATAGGGTAAGATTGCTCTTGAATTGCGTTAATCTTACGTTTATAAGAATCTCTTGTGTATTTATATAATTTATCAACAAGTTTCTTAGGATCTATTTTAGAAAACTCTTGTTCATCAATTATAAAGTCAACAGAAAGAACCCTCATTATTTCTTTAGTGAAACCTTCAAGGTCATTCTTAGAAAGGAAATCATTTACTATACTATCACAAACATCATAAATATTGTTTGCAATTGCTAAATCAATTCTCTCACCAAGAAGAGCATTCTTTCTTTGTTTATAAATTACTGTACGTTGAGAGTTCATTACATCATCATATTCAAGTAATCTCTTACGAATACCATAGTTATTCTCTTCAACTTTTTTCTGAGCACGTTCTATAGATTTTGTAATCATAGAATGTTGAATAACATCACCATCCTCATGACCTAATTTGTCCATCACCTTAATGATACGCTCAGAACTAAATAATCTCATTAGATTATCTTCTAAGGATACAAAGAACTGAGAAGATCCTGGATCCCCTTGACGTCCAGCTCTACCTCTTAACTGACGGTCTACACGACGTGAATCATGCCTTTCTGTACCTATAATAGCAAGACCTCCTGCTGCTTTAACTTCAGGAGCTAATTTAATATCCGTACCACGACCAGCCATATTTGTAGCAATGGTTACAACTCCTTTTCTACCAGCTTCAGATATAATATCAGCCTCTTTATGATTAAGTTTTGCATTTAATACATTATGAGGTATTCTACGCATTTTAAGCATACGACTCAATAATTCAGAAACCTCAACAGAAGTAGTACCAACTAATACAGGACGTCCAGCTTGAACTAATTTTTCGATTTCTTCAATTACTGCATTATATTTCTCTCTCTTTGTCTTATAGACAAAATCTTCAGAATCTATTCTGACAATGGGCCTATTTGTAGGAATTACAACAACATCTAATTTGTAAATATCCCAAAACTCACCAGCTTCTGTTTCAGCTGTACCAGTCATACCCGAAAGTTTGTGGTACATTCTAAAATAATTCTGTAATGTAATTGTAGCAAATGTTTGAGTGGCAGCTTCAACTTTAACGCTTTCTTTAGCTTCAATAGCTTGATGTAAACCATCAGAATAACGTCTTCCTTCCATTATACGACCTGTCTGCTCATCTACAATTTTAACTTTATTGTCCATTACTACATACTCAACATCTTTTTGGAAAAGAGTGTAAGCTTTAAATAATTGTATAACAGTATGAACTCTTTCAGATTTTATAGCATAGTTTTGAACCAATTCGTCCTTTTTAGCTTGACGTTCTTGTTCATCAGAAATATTTTTTTCTATATCTGCTATTTCAGAACCAATATTTGGAAGAATAAAGAAATTAGGATCTTCTCCAGCAGCTGTTAAAGTATCATGTCCTTTATCCGTTAAATCTATTGTATTTTGTTTTTCATCAATTACAAAATATAATGGATCTGTAATTTCAGGCATCCTGCGTTCATTCTCTTGAATATATTCATTCTCTGTCTTAATAAGAATAGCCTTATTACCTTTTTCACTCAAATATTTGATAAGAGGAGTATATTTAGGCATTCCTTTAAAGGCTCTAAATAATAGAATTGCTCCTTCTTTTCTTTCTTTGTTGTCTTCACTGGCAAGTAAAGTCTTAGCTTTATTGAATATGCCTTGTACTAGAGTATGTTGCATGTGTACAAGTTTCTCCACTCTTGGTTTATATTCATCATACAATTGGTCATCTCCTTTGGGCACAGGACCAGAAATGATAAGAGGAGTACGAGCGTCATCTATTAAAACAGAATCTACCTCATCAACTATGGCATAATTATGTCTGCGTTGTACTAAGTCCTCAGCATTAATAGCCATATTATCTCTTAAATAATCAAAACCAAATTCATTATTTGTACCAAAAGTAATATCGCAATTATAAGCTTTTCTTCTTTCTTCTGAATTAGGTTGGTGTTTATCTATACAATCTACAGATAAGCCATGGAACATATAAATTGGACCCATCCACTCCGAGTCACGCTTAGCTAAATAATCATTAACTGTAACAATATGGACACCTCTACCACTCAATGCATTTAAAAACACAGGTAGTGTAGCAACTAAGGTCTTACCTTCACCTGTAGCCATCTCTGCAATCTTACCTTCGTGAAGTACAGATCCTCCTATAAGCTGTACATCGTAATGAACCATATCCCATTTGATATTGTTCCCTCCAGCTTCCCAAGAATTAAACCAAGTTGCTTTATCTCCATTAATTTCAACGAAATCATGATTAATTGAAAGATCCTTGTCAAATTGTGTAGCTGTTACTTCTATCTCTTCATTTTCAGAGAATCGTCTTGCAGTATCTTTAACGATAGCAAAAGCCGTGGGTAAAATTTCTTGAAGAACGTCCTCTATTTTCGAATCAATTGTTTCTTCTAATTTATCTATCTTAGTATAAATTTCTTCACGTAATTCAATAGAAGGATTTTCTTCATCTATTTGTTGTTTAAAATTAGCAATCTCATTCTCTTCATCTTTGATATAATCTCTAATTTTCAACTTCAAATCTAAAGACAACTGACGCAATTCATCATTGCTCAATTTCTTTATCTTTTCCCATTCGGTATTGACTTTTGAGACAATAGGTAATAATTCACGCATATCTCTATCCGCTTTATTACCAAAAATTTTCTTTAAAAAATTATTAAAATCCATATTATTTTTATGTAAAATTTGAACAAACTAAGTCATACTGCAAGTATGATATATCCCTACGAGTAGAATCAAGCTCTACAAGCTTAAAGTACAAAAATAACTAAATTTACTAACTTAATAAAGAATATTTAAGTTTTTATTTTTCCAAATACATTATTTAGCTTAAAATTTTGTATATACCTCATAATAAGTATTAAAGAGGCTAATTAAATTCTAGCTAAGATTATTTTAAATAAAAAAAAACAATCTCCAAAACAATTGAAGATTATTAATTCACTATTAATATATATAGCTCATTATTTATAAAAATATAGTCTTTAGTATATTAAATATATCTTTTTCTTTGTTCTATTGCAAAGACATCTCCATCGTGACATACTAAGGCATTAGGAAATATATCATTCATTTCCTCCAATAAACATTCAGCATAAGGATATCTACTTGAAAAATGACCTATTATTAATTTCTTAGCATTTGCTTTTTTAGCAAATATTGCAGCTTGTTCTGCTGTGCTATGATAAGTCTTTTTGGCCAAGTCCTTAAACTCCTTACCGAAAGTAGCTTCATGATAGAGTAAATCCACGTCTTTGGCATATGGTAAAAACTTATCTTTGCATAATGTATCAGTAATATAAGCATAGGAACGACAAGGAACAGGAGGATATGTAAGTCTGGAATTTTCTATCACCTCTCCTTCTGGAGTAATAAAATCTTGTCCTTTCTTAAGATATTGCAAAAAGGCAATAGGTACTTTCCATGCATCTACCATGTCCTTTCGTATAGTTTTATCTCTTTCTTTCTCCTTAAACAAAAATCCTGTACATGGAGCATCATGTCTATGTGATACAGGAAATGCTGTTACAGTCAAAATATTATCTTCATAAATTATCTCTTCTTTCCTATAAAGATTATGAAATATTACATTGTAAGTAAGTTCTGTACTTAGTGTTTTGAAAGTGAAATCTAATATTTTCTGTAATCTAGAATCTGCATATATATGCATATCTCCCCTTCTTCCCTGTAGAGACAAGGTTGATAATAAGCCTACTAAACCAAAAAAATGGTCCCCATGTAGATGAGAGATAAATATATTATTTATTCTATTGTAAGGTATCCCAAAACGGCGCATCTGATATTGAGTACCTTCTCCACAATCTATAAGAAAATACCGCTCAAGCACATTAAGTACTTGGGCGGCACAATTTCTTTTAGAAGTGGGTACGGCAGAACCGCACCCCAATATTGTTATTTCAAATTTCACAATTACTTCTTATTATTTTCTTCAGCAGTTAATTTATCTTTTAATGCTGCTAAATCAGTTACATCACCTAGAGTTGTTTTCTCTAGTTTTTCTTTAACTTGTTTTACAACTTTCTTGTTTTCTTTAGATTCTGCTGCTCTTTCTGTTCTTTGAGCTGTTCTTTGTTCATCCTCATAAATACGAGAGTGAGACAAAATAATTCTCTTAGCTGCTTTATTAAATTCAATTACTTTGAAGTTTAATTTTTCTTCAGCCTTAGCAGGAGTACCATCTTCTTTAATTAAGTGACGTGGAGTTGCAAATCCTTCAACACCATAAGGTAATGAAATAACCGCACCCTTGTCAAATACTTCTGTGATAGTTCCTTCATGAACAGAACCTACTGTAAAGATAGTTTCAAATACATCCCAAGGATTTTCCTCTAATTGTTTGTGTCCTAATGAAAGTCTTCTATTATCTTTGTCTATTTCTAGTACAACAACTTCAATATCAGCTCCTATTTGAGTGAATTCTGAAGGATGTTTTACTTTCTTAGTCCATGATAAATCAGATATGTGAATTAAGCCATCAACGCCTTCTTCAATTTCAACAAATACACCAAAATTAGTAAAGTTACGAACCTTAGCTGTGTGTTTAGAACCTACTGCATAAACATCATCTATGTTTTGCCATGGATCTTTCTTCAATTGTTTGATACCTAATGACATTTTACGTTCATCACGATCAAGTGTTAATACAACAGCTTCTACTTCGTCTCCAACTTTTAAGAAATCTTGAGCAGAACGTAAGTGTTGAGACCATGACATTTCAGAAACGTGTATTAAACCTTCTACACCAGGAGCGATTTCAACAAAAGCACCATAGTCAGCCATAACAACTACTTTACCCTTAACTTTATCACCAACCTTTAATTCAGCATCTAATGAATCCCAAGGATGAGGAGTAAGTTGTTTAAGACCTAAAGCAATACGTTTTTTCTCGTTATCAAAATCAAGAATAACAACGTTTAATTTTTGGTCTAATTCTACAATTTCACTTGGATGGTTTATACGACCCCAAGATAAATCTGTAATGTGAATTAATCCGTCAACACCACCAAGGTCGATGAATACACCATAAGAAGTAATGTTCTTAACAGTACCTTCAAGGATTTGACCTTTTTCAAGTTTGCTGATAATTTCTTTTTTCTGTTGTTCAAGTTCAGCTTCAATAAGAGCCTTGTGAGAAACAACAACGTTTTTAAATTCTTGGTTGATTTTAACAACTTTAAATTCCATTGTTTTATTTACATAAACATCGTAATCACGTATAGGTTTAACATCAATTTGAGAACCTGGTAAGAATGCTTCTATACCAAATACATCAACGATCATACCACCCTTAGTACGACATTTAACAAATCCTTTAACAATTTCGTCTTTAGCAAGAGCCTCATTAACTCTATCCCAACTACGTAATGCTCTAGCTTGTTTGTGAGATAATATTAATTGACCTTTTTTATCTTCTTGCGATTCCACAAAAACTTCTACTTTATCTCCAATTTTTAAATCTTGATTGTAACGAAATTCACTTGTTGAAACAACACCATCAGATTTGTAGCCAATATTTATAACTACTTCTCTTTTGTTCATTGCTATAACAACTCCTTCTACAACTTCACCTTCGTTTACTTTAGATAAAGTATCTTCATATTTTTTAGCCAACTCTCCACTTTGAGCAAAATTTGCTGTGTCGTTTTTAGAGAACTCATCCCAATCAAAATCTTCATCTGGTTCAGCACTTATTTTGTGCGATAATGATTTTGTTTTTTTAGTCTCTAAGTCTTCTGGAGTTGCAACTTCTTGTGCTTCTACTGTAACTGCAGCTTCTTGTACTTCTACTGTAATTGCAGCTTCAGCCTGCAAATCTTCTTTTTGTTCTACCATAATAAATTTTTCTTTTCAACTATTAAATTAGACATTATGTTGTTTTAAATCGGATGCAAATTTAAGTTATTTTTTTGTACTTACAAAAACTATTTCGTTTTTTTTAGCTTAATTAATTGTTTAT
>Ga0172378_10001053_pt1 | contig 25045 bp, 21 predicted proteins | sample GrowelOW332metaG_FD_119755 | JGI IMG/M metagenome (GOLD analysis project Ga0172378, IMG submission 119755) | Groundwater microbial communities from an aquifer near a municipal landfill in Southern Ontario, Canada - Pumphouse #3_1 metaG | ecosystem: Environmental > Aquatic > Deep subsurface >... | reverse complement strand
TTTATTATTATGAAAAATCAATTGTCCTTCCATCCAACGAGCAGAAATGGCTGGATATACATAGCATCGGAATTTTTGCAGCAAAAGCTTATCAGATGATAGGAGACGGTGAGCGCGCAAAATCAATAATAACTGAAGAACTCAAACACCTAAGAAATACTGGTAACTATGAGGAATTGTGGGCTGGATATCTTATGGCAGCCGAAATTTTTTATCAAGATACTTTTATAGATAAGGCAAACGGTAAAAATGTATCCTTTGATACCTCAGCAAAATATTTTGCTTTAGCAAATGAATACGCCCCGCTCTACCGAAAGACTGTATTTCAAACAAACTGGGCAAAAGTACAGCAACTTACATACAGTCTCATTTTCTCTGGATCGTCAGGAGAGGAAAACATACAAGAAATTTACACAAATCTTAATACATCAGGCGCTTATCTGAAAAATCTTGTTTTAGCAAGGCTCATGGGCTATTTTGCAGCAACAGCAGATTATCCTAATGCAATCAAATGTGCTTCACTATGTATTGAAGCTGGAGAAAGCCATGGTATTATGCTTCATCCAACAATGGCATACGGAGTTCTTGCCATAGTAGCAATCAAATCAAGAAATCAAGAAAAAGCATTATTCTTAACAAAGCGGTATCTTAAGCTTTGCCATGAAAATGGTACTTATGATTTTTTCAGAATGCGCAAATCATATGACTCAATCCTTGAATTTGCATACGACAACAGAATAGAGCCAGAATTCACAGAGCAAATGATGCAATTTGCTGGATATAAGCCAAAAAAAATATTCATTGAAGCACTTGGCGCTTTTACCATTTATGGAGACAGTGAAAAGCAAACATGCTTAAAATTTAGAACAAAAAAAGAGCGCGAACTTCTGGCCTTTCTGCTTGACGTGGGTAATCGTGGAGCAACAAAAGAACAAATTATTAGCGCTATTTGGTGGGATTCAGAATCCAAGAATATTAAAAATTTAATTTCTGTCAACTTATCTCATATAAAAAATGATTTTGAAAATGTCGGGATTCGAGATGTAGTCCTTTGCAATAACAACCGCTATTTTATAAATCGATGCAGAGTTGAGTGCGACACCGACCTTTTCATGAGCGCCTATGAAAAATTACAACTAAATAATTCTGCTGAGCAAGCTCAGCAACTTTTTGACTTATATAAAGGTGAATATTTATCAGACTTTGAAGCACTATGGGCAATTAGCAGCAAAATCAAATACCATGCTATTCTTGAAAAAGCAAAACTTGCTTTGATTCAATAAAAAAACGTATATTTAATAAACACCTTTAATCTCTGCTTTTATAATTTACTAAATAATGTATACGGAACAATTCAAAAATGCTCTCCTCATCCACCCATAGGCGGTGAATGAGGGTTTGTTATATTGTTTAATAAATGTTATTTAACATCCTTGGCAAGTTCATCACGGATATACTGAAGAGATAGCAATTTATCCTTGACCTCTGCAACATTAAGAAGTTGAGTGTTATGAGAATTGAACTCAGTTAAAGGATTACGCTCAATATCTCCGTCTTTAAAATACTTGTCATAATTAAGTCCCCGCTTGTCGCAAGGAACACGATAGAAGTTACCCATGTCAATGGCGTGAGCACATTCCTCGTTGGTAAGAAGTGTTTCATACATTTTCTCGCCATGACGAATACCAATGAATTTAATTTTACTTTTGTTACCGTGGAACAGCTCGCAAACTGCCTCAGCCTGTATTTGAATCGTGCAGGCGGGGGCTTTTTGAACGAGAATATCTCCAGCAGTGCCATGCTCAAATGCGAACAAAACAAGGTCAACCGCTTCATCAAGAGACATGATAAAACGTGTCATAGTAGGCTCAGTAAGTGTGATAGGTTGTGCATTACGAATCTGATCAATCCAAAGCGGAATAACAGAACCACGAGAGCACATTACATTTCCATAACGAGTGCAACAAATTTTTGTTGTAGTAGTCATGCGTGACTTTGCAACGATAACCTTTTCCATCATCGCCTTGCTGGTACCCATAGCATTGACAGGATATGCCGCTTTGTCGGTAGACAAACAAATAACCGTCTTTACACCTTCATCAATAGCTGCAGTTAATACATTTTCAGTTCCAAGCACGTTAGTTTTAACAGCCTCAATCGGGAAGAACTCACAAGATGGAACCTGTTTAAGTGCTGCGGCGTGAAATATATAATCAACACCGTGCATAGCATTCTTAACTGACTGAATATCCCGTACATCGCCAATATAAAACTTTATTTTTTCCGCCACATCGGGCATTTTAGCCTGAAATTCATGACGCATATCGTCCTGCTTCTTCTCATCGCGCGAGAAAATACGAATTTCACCAATGTCAGTTTTTAGAAAGCGGTCAAGAACCGCATTTCCGAATGAACCAGTACCACCGGTGATAAGAAGTGTTTTTTTAGTAAATAATGACATGTTATTTATTTCCCCCAAATTTCTTTAATTTCAAAACTTTAATTAATATTTCTAATATTAAGTGCTTTTCGTTTTTATTAAATCCAAACAAAAACATTGTTATTACATAAATTGATGTTATAAATAATAAATTGATGATTAAACCCCACCAACCTGATAAGCCTATTAATGAAAAAGCAAATCCCAGTATTCCAGAAATAATAGTACACGGAAGAATTCCTTTAAATAGCCCATAGTAATATTTCCACAAATTAATCCCTATATATTTTTTAAACACGATATTCATAACGACAACATCACCAAGTATTAGAGAAATGAATGTACCAATTGTGGCTCCTAAAATAGGTCTCCATTTGATAAGTATAATAGTCAATATTATATTGAGCAAAACAATTGCAATTTTTAAAATTGACTGTTCTTTATGCTTGTTAAGTGCCCATAATATTTGTGTGCCAATGCCCTCGGCATTAATAATTAAATAAGCTGTCATTAGAATTAGTGCTACATAATAGGCTTGAAAATTATCTTTACCTGCCCATAATGTTATAAATTGTTTGCCAAAAGTAAAAAATCCGACCCAAATAATTGAAAGAATACAAATTGAAAATCTGCCAATCCTAATCATTTCTTTTTGCAATTCGGTTGAAGAAGCACCTTTTTCAACCGAAACAACAATTCCAGGCATTAAAACACCATTAAATGCAGCACCAATGCTTTGAAAATATTGAGTAACTTGCGCCCCAACTCCGTAAATTCCGATAAGAATAGACGAACCAGAAACGAATATACCCAGCAGCACTTGATCAGCACAAGAATTTATTTGAGTTGCAATCATTTGCAATAATATAAATGAAGAATAAATAACAACTTCTTTTATAAAACTACTTTGCAATCCTTTAAATAATGGGAGTATTTTCATTTTAAACAGCACATAAAAAGCATAAAAGCCTTTGCATATTACCGTCATGAGTAAATTAACAGCTACAATTCCAACGCTGCCCATATTCGCCTTTAAAGCAAGAACAGTTAGTAGCATTCTAATACAAATTTGAATTATAGATGCACCCTTGGACACCTTAAAACGTGAGTAACCTATAATATAATTGTTAAAAACAGAGGTTCCAAGTGCTACGGCTGCATTTATCGTTGTCAATGCTAAAAGCTTTTGACTCAACGCTATTTCTGCCGCTGTAAGCCCTTTTGCAAAAACGGTAGGAAATAAGTAAATTAAAACTCCGCCAAGTAAAAGACAAATAAATGCAATAACACTATAAAACAATAAGCAAACACCAAGAAATTTTCGACTTTGCTGTAAATTGTTTTCTTCTTTAAATTTTGAAACATACCTTACTACTGCATTTCCAACTCCTAAGTCCAAAAGCAATAAATATGCAGTGACTGAAGCAACCAATTTATACACGCCATATTCGGCTTGTCCCAATGTGCTAATGATAAATGGAGTTAAAAGCAAAGTTGACATTACTTCAAATATCATTAGTATATAGGATAAAACAACTCCAACTTTTCTTCCCATCTATTCAATCCTATTCTTTATTATTTTTGAACACATCAACTAGTTCTTTTGCTTTTACTCTTATACATCACATTTTTTAAAAGATATAACCATCTAACAATTAAAATGATTTGTTAACCATTTTAAAAATAAAAGCACAAATTACAACTTTTCCAATAACCTTTTAATTGCCGTTGAAAAATCACAGTTGAGTTTTTCAATCAATCCTCTGCTGTCATATGGCTTACTACAGTCAACCGATTTTATAGCTTCAGCAATTACTTTTGGCGAATTATCATCATAATAACAAAGCACGTCATTAACCGCCGATGTCTCCAATGCTTTTATTCTGATTGAAACTACTCTAAGCCCATTTGCCAAATATGATAACACTTTTGAAGGAAATGAAGTATCATTAAATGCAAGGGCAGGGTTTTGTGTGCTTAATCCAATATCACAACTTTGAATAAATCTTATATAATCCTCACCGCTTAACAAACCGTCATATGTGATTGTGCATTGAGTTAGCTTTGATACATCATGAATGGCTTTAAGTAAATTCGGTTTCTCTGATTCCTTACCAAAACCAATAATATGTACATGATATCGTTCGTCTAAAAATTCAGCAGCAGCAACAGCAGCAGCAGCTCCGCCCTTTTGTGGGTCAAACGTTCCGGCATATACAACATGAATTTTTCCATCGCCAAATTCGCAATGTCGGTTTGGTTCTGCTTGATAGGTGCCATGGATAATCGCCGCTGGTTTATGCTTCACATTAATTTTTTTGTTTAAAAGTTCCGTTGGAAATAAAAAACCATCTGCAATTTGAGTAAATTTTATTTCTCGCTTGGATATAACCTCAGAGCCTACAACATCACCATAAATTTCCTCAACTTCGAGTATCAACTTGAATCTTTTCAAAACTTTACATATACGCACAGTGCGCATTAAAGCTAATGAGTGATATACAAATACAGTATCACTCGACTTTGTATGTAATAATAATTGAAGGTAAAGCCATCCTTGAGATAAAAACTTTCTAATTCCCTTTGCTACTATATTGTTAGCTCCAACGGACGGGCATAATTTTAAAATAATATTATCACTAATTTTGTTAACACGTCTACCATAGAATCCCTTAGTATTAGCCGTTGGAGAAGGTGATATAATCTCAACATTGCATCCGTTTTTAGCAATCACATTCCCTATATAAGTCATTTTATTTGTGGCAGCCACGAAAAATGTTCGATTTTCTTTTATAGATAATTCTGGTTTGTCATAATAACCTATATATTTAACACTTCGGTTCATAGAGCCCTCCATTAAATTAATGTCTTAATTTTCCCAAAAAAAGTGATAGGGATTAGTCATTGCCCAAGATTCTTTATAAAGAGAATAAAATCCAAACGTGGCAAAGCAAATCAATATAATTATATAAAGTATAATTTTAATTCTTTTTTGCATCAAACTTGAATTTTCATTCTTAATGCTCAAAACTTCTGGCAATAGCAAAACTAAATAGACCATAAAATAATATCCAACTCTCATGGCAAGCGAATATACTCCACTAAAAGTCTGACAGAAACATGCTAACCAAAACAAGTTGCGATATCCAACTTCTTTTGAATCGTTTTGATGACCAAGCAAAATTGTGAAAATATAAATTGCAAAGAAAACCAAAAATAATGTAAGCGAAGAATTGTTTTCAAGAACGACATTTTCTTTAAAAAATTTACTCAATAATTCAAATACAGGATATCTAAATATATATAAAACTGGAATAACACCAATTGATATTGCTATAGTTACCTTCTCACTCTTGATATAATATACAGGATAAGCCAACAAAAAAATTATTGCTGACAAATGAAAAAAAGATGCAAAAATGACTATTAATACAAACGGTATAATCTTCTTTTTTTGTATAAAAGGTACTGCGAAAAGGGTGATTGCGATTGCTAACGCTTGCCTCAATCCAGAGAAATTAATTAAAAAACATGGCAAACCTAAATATATAATTGTAGATAAAAATGGAAGCTTACTGTTTTTATATATAAAATATGATACTGAAATTCCACAAATTAAAGCGCAAACAATTAAGAGGAATTGTGGATTAGTCGAAATATAACTCAAAATTTTATTGAATATCACATATCCTTTTTCATAATTTGCCACATTGGTAGTAAATATTTCTTTCCAATTCATATTGGCTATGCTTTTATACGTTCCCAAATATCCATATTCAGAGCCATAAAGAAGATCTGTGCCCATTAAAGGGCTTCGCAATCCAATCATCAGAAACAAGCATGTGAAAGCGAATCCGCAAAATAATTTTATAGCTTTATTCTTATCAAATATAGGAATGTAAAAGCATAATATTGCTAATATAGTTAATAAAACATACATAGCAAAATATATTATCATTTGCTTTCACCCCCCGAATATACAAGTTGCAATATTCATTTCACATCGCTCATTTAAAAAATACATTATTTAAATTGTTTTCACCATTGAGTATACAAATTGCAATATTCATTGCACATTACTTCTTTAGAAAAGACATCGCGTGATTTATTTTCACAGACATCACTGCACTTTTTGGATGATTCCAAATACTTGCAAACTAAAGTAACTAAACCATCAATATCTCCATACTCAACAAACCCACTATATTCTGGAAGTGCAATCTGCTCTGGAGCTCCAGCCATAAATCCAACTATCGGCGTTCCACAACACAAACTTTCAGCAACAGGCATTGAAAAAGTCTCTTTTTTACTAGTAATCAATGTGACATCAGCCATTGAATAATACTGAGCCATGAGCTTTTGGTCTGTAACTATTCCAAGAAAAATCAGATTTTTAGGTGGTACAATTGTCGCATCATAATTTCCCGCAACTATTATTTTAGCATTGATATTTTCTTTGAGCAAGCGTTTTGCAAGTTCAAGTACATAATAACCACCCTTTATATGCTTTGGATCGCTATTAAATCCTGCTGTTGCATGAAAAATCACCTTTTCGTTTGTAATATTATGCTTTTTCTTCAGTTCCATTGCGTCATATGAATGAAAAACATCTGTATCAACACCGTTAAATACTACGCAATGATGCTTGTCCGCCAAGATTGGGGATAGTTTCGCACGCTCCATCAACCAAGGAGAAACCGATGCCACAATAAGATTTTCATCAAACCCATCAAATGCATTTTTCATTTTAATCCATGACTTATGTGTGCAATCAAATAATATTGATTTTGTCTCTTTTCGCAAACGAGGACAGTTACCGCAACCCGTCATCCATTTATCACAATCGAGTGCATGCCCACAGTTAGCTGTATGCATGAATTCAGCATGAAGTGTTAAAACAGTTTTTATGCCAGATGACTTCAAATAATTAATTAACTGATAAATATTTACGAAATACCCATTTAAACAATGCAAATGCACAACGTCTGGTTTTTCACGCTTAATTACATTAATTAGCCTTTGGGTTGATAATCTACATCCACCATACATAAGGCCAGTAAATCGAGTAAGCATATTATTAAATTTAGAGTATGGTTCACTACAAGTCTTATATACATTAGGTTCGTCAACTTTTAAACCCCGACCATAGCATACAACAGATTCAATTCCTTGCTTTTGCAATTCGCTATGTATATCATATACGATTTTACCTGTGCTACCAATGCAGTAAACACAATTAATTTGTAAAATTTTCATTGTGAATTGCTCTCTTTCTCAAACAATCAAGTCTTAATCTATAAATGGGAACTCCATAATATTACAAATTAATTCCCAACTTTTTTCAGCTCTATGATTTTTATATGCTAATTCTCTGGCATTAGCGCATATCCGATTACTTTCTTCGTCTGACAGAAACAACTCTTTTAATTTATTTTCAAGTAATGCCTCGTCTGAAATAACACACGCGGCTTTGTTTTTTTCAAGATATAAAACAGGAGCCACTTCTTTGGGACCATAAACAATTATACATGCACCTGAGGCTAAACAATCAGCAATTTTAGTTGAAAGAGAGTATTTCACACGCCTTTTAAAAATTTCATCAAATGATTCTGTGTGAATGACATATTTACTGGAAAGCATTAGTTCTTGCACTTTTTTCACAGAGACTTTTCCACAAAAATTAATTCCATTTTCAGCAGTCAACTTCTCAGTAATTTCTTTTCGAATTTCGCCCGAATAAACATCAATGTGGTCCATACCAGGTATTCCGATTTTCTTTACTGCTCTGCCAATCGAGATTAACTGTTCAGCTCTCCCATGACCTAAATTTCCTGCATAAATAATTGATTCTGTTTTATTTGAATTGTTGCTAATATTCAACAGATTTGTCGGAGTATATACAGTATACCCTTTCTTTTTAAATAATTTTGAATATTCTACTGTCATCATATCACTAACTGCTGTAAACGCACTTGAATATTCAAACAACTCTTTGGCTTTCTTCATCAAATTATGATAAGTAATATTATACAAAGGGTTAATGGTTTTTCTTTTATCAATATAAAAATCATCGTAACACCCAATAATAACCGGAATTTTCTGTCTCTTTGCTATATATAAAGTAACCTTATAAGAAAATGCGTAATCACCAGATGCAAAATAGATGATATCTGGTTTAAATTCATCAAGCCACTCATCCAATTTTTTTGATTTCCATTTGCCTAACGACCATATTAAATTTCGAATAAAATATACAACCGGTCTTCTATTTCCCTTTTTTCTTATCTTGGTTTTAATCCACGCATCTTTCTTATCTGTACATACGCATGATTTAACATAAATGCTATTTCCAGCTTCTTTTTTAGAAAATATTGAGCGAAACACATCAGAATCAGAAATTCGAAAATAATTAGTACAATATTCAGAATTAGGCTCTTCGTCAGAAAAAAACAATTGAGCTATTTGTTCACCTCTTAATCCCATGAATTGATTTTCCAGTGTCCTTGCCATATTGTTTTCTTTTCCTAACGCATTATGACTAATTAATAATACTTTTCTATCCATTTGATTTCCGCCTTTTATGTATCAATTTCAAACTATTATTGGACATCACAATATTCATAGCCTGTGTATTGATGTTCTATGTCTGCTTACTCTTTGTTTTAAATAATATAAAATTAGAGCAACACGTTCTCAGCTTCCCAATAATCTCACAATAAACCAACAAATACTAATCATCAACACTATTTGCTGAAATACGTCTCCGTCTAACAGTATCTAACTTCATCATAAGCCATGGGCTTACGCATCCACCAAACAACAATAATTTTCTATAAATTGATATTTCTAAATTAAAAGTAAATTTAATAGTATTATGTCTAATATACGATTTCCACCTTTTATAATCTTGCGAATACTCTTTCTCTAAATTGTTAGATTTAATTCTTACTATTGCACCTAAATAAAAAGTGCATAAATGCAGATTTAGCATCGTATTGACTTTTGAACTACTTATTATGAGTTGTTTTCTAATGGCTTTTAATGCTTTTTCACCATTATATATTTTATTAATATCAAACTTAGTAGTGGCAGACGCCTCATTATTCCGCCTATAATAATAAACCTTGCGGTTTCCAACACCAACAGAATTAGATATTTGTGATACAGTAGTTATAAAAGATAACCCTTCTCCATAAAACAAAGTTGTTGAAAACTGTATATTGTTTTTTACTATTAAACTTCGATTAAATATTTTATTCCAACATCCAACAATTACATCTGGAGATAATAATAGCGCAACCGCATCTTCTGGCTGCAATTTCTTTATATATTCTCTTTCAATTTGTTCTTCGCCACTCTTGGTATAACAGCATTTTGAAAGACAAAAATTTGCGCCAGTATTTTCAACGAGACTTATCATATATTCAACATAATCGGGTGCAAGATAATCGTCTCCATCCACAAAGACAAGATAATCTCCCGTCGATATTTCAATTCCAGTATTTCTTGCAGCACTAACCCCAGCATTTTTTTTATGTATAACGTGCACTCTAAAATCTTGTTTCGAAATACTATCTATAATTTGCCCGCTTTGATCTGTTGAACCATCATCAACGACAATAACTTCAATATTTGTATATGTTTGCTCTAATATTGATGACAAACATTTTTTGATATACTTATCAACATTATATGCTGGAATAATAATTGAAACAAAGTACTTAAAGCTTTTATCATAAAAATTGTCCGTCATTTTTTCTCCCTTGAGTGTTTAAATTAGCATTCCACAACCGATTGATTCATAAATGAAAAAATCATTCTCATTTATTATTCAAATGTTTATTTCATTTTCTTTAATAATCGACTGCCTCAAATATTCAAAAGCTTCTTTTCGCTTTTCTTGCAATATTACATCACTCGCGTTAAAATCAAGCATTTCGTTAATATTGATATTTGTAGGACAATAACAATCTTGCATATTCATATAACAAAGCAATGATTGAATTCTGGTTGATTGATTTCCTCCACTCCCGTAATTACGCTCAAAAGTATAAAACGGTACGTGAAAATTTATTGAAAAAGCAGTCCCATGGAAAGAATCCGTACATACAATTGCTGCATTTCTTAAAAGTGAAATAAATTCTTTAGGTCCAGCGTCACAGTATATCGTCGGAGCATTCAATGAATTCTGCCGAGTTGGAATTGTTATGATTTTATAACCCGTTTTTTGTGCTAATTCATCTAAAAAAGCACAGGCTTTTACACTTGGTGTATTTAAAAAATAAGACAATATATATTTTTCTTTGCTTGATTCATCAATTAAATTCAATTTTTCAACCCATTGTGTTGCGGTCAAGAGCAGCGTAGGGTCAAGTAATACAGGCGGCATAATCTCAACCAGTTCATGCACAATCTCTGCACCGCTATCTTCTCTTACTGATATAGAGTCAAATTCGGAGATGAACTTTGCAATTTTCTTTTTGTTGTAATCAGGAACAAAATTTCTTCCAAAACTCGGAGCATAAGCAATTCGCTTCTCTTGCGGTGCAAAACGAAGATAATAAAATGGGTCAACATAATAATTTGTTGAATTCCAAATTTGATCACTACCACACACAAAAGCAGCAAACTCATTCGTATGCGCACGCTTGCGAAGATTGCTGTAACTCACTTTTTGAGGCTGTAATGTAATATCATAAAACATCTGAAATAAACTTTTAGATGCTTCTGTTAATTGAGATGCAGGAGCATTTTTATATACTCCAACGGTTTGTTTTAAAACGCCTGGACGCCAAACTGTCCGTGCAAACAGGACTGCAAGTTTTTTGATTCGGATATCCCGACCTTTAATCAAACTGCCTCCAACATAATACAGTTCACTATCATAACCAAGAGATTCTAACACACTTTTAGTGGCAAAAGCCTGCAAAGCAGAACCATAATTATAGCCAGTATAAACAGTGGCGATTCCTATCTTAGTATGACCTAAATTCATTGCTTTCGCTCCTTTAGCAACTTTAAGCAAGCCTTGGGGCTAGCTACAAAAGACTTAACTCCTTGCCAAAAGAAACGGATTTTATGACCCATTCTAATTTCAGCAAAGCCCAATACTGCATAATGACGCATTTTAATAATACGAATTGTTTTTGCATCCAATTGGTCAAAATATTTTTTCTTTTCTTCGTATACATCATTTTCACATTTTAATTTGTTATACCCACTAGAAAGACCAGTTCCCCCTTCATGAATACAGGCATTTACTGCGCATTCCGGTAGATAGCACATCTTTCCACCTGCTAAAATTGCGTTAAGCATCAAGTAAAACTCATCACCTAAGTCTATTGCAGGAAAGCCACCAATTTTTAGCAAATATGTACGTTTAAACATAAGTGTATCTGTGCCAGACATGTGATACATAAAGTGCAACGCTAAATAATCTTCTGGGCGAGAATCAATTAAATAATTCCTTTTTCGACATTCAATAAGCTGCCCTTTATCGTTTAGCAGCCTTAAATCAGTAATTCCATAATCGGCTTGTACAGCCTCCAAATTTGCAACTTGATGTGATATCTTTTCTGAAGTATAAACATCATCATCATCTAAAAATGTAACATACTCACCAGTAGCAGCTCTAATACCGACATTACGAGTCTCAGCAGAACCACTATTAACTTCATTTTGAATCAAAATAATGTTTCTATGAGAGTTTGTTTGAATTTTTTTAACAATACTGGCAATAATCTCATTCCACTTTGCATCAGCATTATCGTCAACAACAATTATTTCCAGGTTCTCATAGGATTGCTCACATACAGATTGTAGCGCTAATTTAAACTCAAAATCTCTATGATATGTAGCAAGGACAACGCTTACAATCATTTTTGCACACCCACTTTTTCTTTTTCATCTTCTTTTCGCATCTCTCCAGTGCCGCCTTCGACAACACCATCATGCTTGATTATAGCTTTAATTGTTCCGAAAAAGCACTTGATATCGAACCAAAAACTCATTCGACTAACATACTCACCATCAAACTTTACTTTACTTGAAATTTCCAATTCATCGCGACCATTGATCTGTGCCAAACCAGTTAGCCCTGGCAGTACATCATTGGCGCCATACTTATCACGTTCCGCAACGAGGTCATCTTGATTCCATAGAGCAGGGCGAGGTCCGATAATTGACATCTGACCAACAAAAATGTTGAAGACTTGAGGAATTTCATCAAGACTCGTTTTACGAAGGAAAGCACCGACTTTTGTTATGTAAGACTTTGCACCCTCAAGCTGATGTGTCGGCGCATCGTGTGGTGCATCTATTCGCATGGAACGAAACTTAATTATTTTAAAATATGTCTTATGAATTCCAACTCGTTTCTGCATGAAAAACACAGGACCTTTGGAATCGAGTTTTATTATGATTGCAATAATCAGCATTGGCATAATAAGAACAAGAATTCCAATAAATGATAAAACTATATCAATTATTCTTTTTAAAAAATGCTTATACATAAAATGAATTCCATCCTATCTTCAAATATAATTGTTTTCTCTATGGTACTTTTTAAAATAGCTGCTTCCATAATACTATAATAGACTTCATTGTGATGAAATTTTATCCATGATAGAACTATTGTGCCTGCATTACACACTAGAGCATAACACGATATATTTATCGATTTTGTCTGCTATATGCTTATTAAAAATCCAACCTAAACCATACACCTTTTAAAACGCACAGTGTAAGGATTTCGGATAACACACCACTTATTCAAGAACCGTTTTACTTTTTGCACATTTGACGCAATATTTCTACAAATACTTTTGATATTTAAATACTGAAAAACACATTCAAAATATCTCTTACTATTGCCTCCCTAGGCGTCATTTTGAAAGTGATACTTCCGTCAAACAGCCTGTCCTTCACATACGCATAATATAATAACATATAAAGGCTGCTTTGTCAATGGTATGGTTAAATGTTCATGTCAAAATCAGAAAAAGCGGATAGCGTTTTTAATTTTGAAAATACAATTACAACTTGTAAAATTTCAAAATTATATAGCATCTTTTAAGAAACTTTTAAAATTGTTTATAGAACATCAAGAAAATTAAGTGCTAAACTTTACCACAACTTTCTCATTAACGTTAACCAACATACTGAATATCAATCCTTAAAATCTACTCTTCCTATTATAAAAAAAAGGCGGACTGCATTACACAGTCCAATTTCTAAATATCTTACGTCACAAATTACGACAAGCCTTTTATATTTATTGTTTCATTGCACAATTCCGCATTATCTTCTCTCAAAAATTGATTTATTGAAAAATTTATTCCATTTTTATGGCTTTACTTTTATCCAGTATTGTAAGTTCTTTTAGATCATCAACATCCGCATTTAATTTTACCTCATAAAGCACAATACTTGAATATATCAAACGCTGTAATATGCGAAAATACCTGTAAATAATACCTGCTAAATATATATAATTCTATCCTAGCAAGGCAAAAATAAATATTTATAATATTCATTCTTTTCAATACTGTTTATGTACGTCAGTTAAGCATATTTATGTTCAATACTGTAAATATTAATAAGTCAAAAACTGCGAATTGCTTCATCCTGTGTATTATATATATTAAAAATTGCAGAAAAGCCAGAAATATCAAAAACTTCTTTAACATTGGGGTTTAATGTACATAGAACAGTCTTACCACCGAGTTTTCCAGTCTTTTTTGCCGTCATTAGCAAAACTCTAAGACCAGCGCTGCTGATGTAATCCATTTTTTGAAAATCCAACAACAGTTCTTTACTACCACCCTCAATAGCTATTGATAATGCTTTTTCAAGAATTCCCGAAGTTGTGGAATCAATCCTTCCATCAACCACAAAAATCGTAATATTGCTTTTCTTTATTTGCTGTATATCCATAATAATCCCCCTATAATAGTAGATATATATGATGATTTATTTTACATCGTTATATATTTTTTTATCGTCATAACATTATAACATTCTTCGCGCCTATAGTCAATAACATCCATCATATTCCTTACAAGATATATACCTAGTCCGCCAATAGGTCGTTCTTCAATATTCTGACTCAAATCTGGCTCAGGTTGTTCCAAGGGATTAAACGGAATCCCATCATCATGGATTTCAATGCTCAAAGTTCCATCTAGAAGTTCTAATGTAATTATAATTTCATGTTCTTCTAAATCTTTAAAGCCATAGCTGATTGTGTTTGTCAGTAACTCATCCAACGACAAATCAAGCTGAAATACTACTTGTTTGGGAATCTTGTGAATAGTACAGAATTCGTCTATCTTTTTTGAAAGATCAGCGATTTCATCCTGCTTGTTTTTAATACGGAACTCTGCTTGAGCATATTGAAGATATTTCAAAGCCATAATAGTTATATCATCGGACTGTATAGCTCCATTCGCAAATTCACGAGTTTTAGTGAGCACGTACTGGACTTCTTCCTTTGCCGTCCCACCGTCAAATTCATGTAAAATGTTTCCAAGCCCTTTTTCACTTAAAAACTCTTCCTTACAATTCATAGCCTCTGTTACTCCATCGGTATAAACTAAAAGGCTGTCTCCATATTTGAGTTGAATCGTAGAACACATATATTTGCTATCTTCAATAACACCCAAAGCTATACCAGGTATTTTGTTAAGAAGCTCAAGTTCTCCATTTTTTCTCAAAACAAACGGGATATTATGTCCACCATTACTAAAAACCACTTCTCCGCTAGATATAGTTAAAATGCCAAGAAAATCTGTTACAAACATTCCAGAATCATTGTCCTTGCAAAGGTCATTGTTAACCTGATATAATATTTCATCTGGTCTTAAAGAAATATCTGCTTTGGCTTTCAATAAAGTTTTAGTTACTGCCATAAATAAAGAAGCAGGCACACCTTTTCCAGAAACATCTCCCACCGTAAAGCAAAGATGGTTATCATCAAGTAAAAAAAAATCGTATAGGTCACCGCCAACTTCCTTGGCAGGTTCAAGCATAGCGAAAACATCAAATTCCGACCGCCCAGGAAAAGCAGGAAATATTTTTGGAACAATACTCATTTGAATATCTCGAGCAACACTCAACTCGCTCTTGATAAGATCTTTCGTACGTTGCGTTTCTTTTTCGGCTAAATAGTTACGAACGATAAACACAAATATTACTATTCCCAATGTATTAGTAAATATCATAGGAAGTGAAACTGCCTCCACTAATGAAATAGCTTGACTGAATGGTTTAATAATAAGCAGTACCAGCAACATATGAAAAGATTCCATTAGCTCCATAAAAACGGCTCCGCCAACTATGCTAACAATCTTGCCTTTTCTAAATTTATAGATAAGCCCTCCAGCTAATCCGGATATAACGGTAGAAATTGAACATGGAATATACGTTATTCCACCTGTGAAATAACGATGAATCCCTCCGATCAGCCCAGCTGAAATTCCAACTACTGGTCCACCTATCAGCCCTGCAATAGCCGGTCCTAAGTCACGCACATTAGCAATCGCCCCCCCAATATTAATGCCACTGAGAGTGCCATAAATTGAAAAAAGCCCGCAAATAAAAGCAAGGCAGATTTTCTGCTTTATATTTGCTTTCTTTCCCTCCAAAACAGTTTCGGAAATCCGAGCCCTTGTCAAAACATATGCAAGCACGATTAGCACAGACATGTTTTTTATCAATTCAATTAATAAATTCAAAATACTGTTAAATGAACTCATTCTAATAACATCCTTTTTTAAATGTTTTCAATTCTAAACCTTTACAATTTTTAAGAAATTTTCAATTTCATCATTTTGTGCAGCTTTCTAATGCCACGACTGCACAGCGTTGAAACCGTATTTTCATTAATGCCAGTTTGTGCCGAAATTTCTCGATTTGTAAATTCACCAAAATACTTTAAGGTGATCACCATCCGAGTTTTTTCATCCAACTGAGTCAATGCTTTATAAAGTTCTCTCAGTTCTTCATGATAAATAAGGTTCAACTGTGCATCAAAATTGACCGCTAGCCCTGTGAAGCAACCGCAGTCAAATGAAATTTCAACCTTTTTCAAACGATAAAAATCAATCAAGGTATTCCTAGCAATTGTAAAAATCCATGTGTCAAATGATGCTTTATGACAGTCATAACTTTGTCTTTTTTCAAAAGCCTTCAGAAATATTTGGGAAACCAAATCTTCGGTCTCCTCTTTATGTAAAAGTCTGAAAAACACATAATTATATATCTTACGAAAATAGTCCTCATACATTTGTTCAAATCCGGAGGAGTCCTGAATGTTAATCATCGGTTTCCTGCTTTCTCTTCCGGCAACCAAGAGTACAATTATTAACCGAATTGAGCGAATAATACTTGCAACATTTGCAGTTAAGCTGAGGGCAAGGACAAACTTTCACATTATCTCCTGTTCCCGCAGCAGCAACATATTTAAGTTCATCATCGTTTATCCGCTCTGCCGATAGTTCAGAAAAGCGTGATAGACATTTTTTCAAAAGCCTCTCTTTTAAAGATGACTCTTTTGAAAAATCATATTCGCTCAATTTACGCATAGTTTACTTCTTTCATAATTACCTTAACAATAAAATCTTAAATTAACTCTCACATGCGAACACACAATTTATTAGCAATGAATATCCTCAAAGTGCTAAGAACACACTATATTTAGCTTCCTTCGGTCATTACTTTTTCATGTTGTTCCTATTTCCGCAAACTCCGGGTCCTCCCACAAACATAAAGAATCCCGCTACATCATCTTCAAAGCCCCAAGAACAGCATGAGCCGCATGTCCCTCTCACCCCAACCCAACCGTGTGTGCCTGCTTCCCAGTATTTGCATCCATACCCTATCGTTGTTTTGAGATAACCGTATCCATTATATATACCCCCTCCAGACACCTTATCCAGCTCATCATCCGACAATTTTCTGCTTTGCATAGCTTCTTTTCCAAGCTCCATGAATTCTTCTTTGGTAAAATCAAAGCCCTCTGCTTTAGCAAGTGCCACAAGTGCTTCAACATTTTTAGCTTCTTTAAATTTTTGCTGAAGCTCTGGACTTTTTTGAAATTCATCTTTAAATTTTGCAACATTTTCTTTTGACATAAATAATTTTCCCCCTTTTTAAATTTCTTAACTACTAATATAAAATATAATTTACTGAATAACTACAATGGCAATTACTTTTTTATGTTGTTTTGATTACTGCAAATTCCGAGGCCTCCTGCAAATATAAAGAGTGCATCTAAATAATTATCCACACCCCAATAACGACATGATCCGCATGTACCTCTCACCCCAATCCAAGCGCGTGTGCTTGCTGCTTCCCAGTATTTGCATCCATACCCTACTGTTGTTTTGAGATAATCATATGAAGTATATAAGCCTCCTCCAGACACCTTATCCAGCTCATCGTCCGACAATTTTTTGCTTTGCATGACTTCTTTTTCAAACTTCATAAATTCTTCTTTGGTAAAGTCAAAGCCCTCTGCTTTAGCAAGCACCACAAGTGTTTCCACATCTTTAACTTCTTTCAGTTTCTGCTGAAGCTCTGGTCTTTTTTGAAGTTCATCTTTTAATTTTGCAACATTTTCTTTTGACATAAATAATTATCCCCCTTTTAAAATTTCTTATTTACTAATATAACTACAATGGTCATTTCCCTTTTATGTTGTTTCGATTACAGCAAGTTCCGGGAGCTCCAAAAATTGCAAAGATCGCAACTATATCACTATCAAGGCGCCAATAAGTACACGAACCGCATGTTCCTCTCGGCCCAGACCAAAGATGTACTGCTGCTTCCCAGTATTTGCATCCATACCCTATCGTTGTTTGGAGAAAACCGTTTTCATTATATATGCCTCCTCCAGACACCTTATCCAGCTCATCATCCGACAATTTTCTGCTTTGCATGACTTCTTTTCCAAGCTCCATGAATTCTTCTTTGGTAAAATCAAAGCCCTCTGCTTTAGCAAGTACCACAAGTGTTTCAACGTTTTTAGCTTCTTTCAGTTTCTGCTGAAGCTCCGGCCTTTTTTGAAGTTCATCTTTAAACTTTAAAATGTTTTCCTTTGACATAAATACTATCTCCTTTTCTTATTTTATTCAGCCGCAAATTGCGCTTTTTCGTTATTCATTTTAGTTGAAATATAACAACCTTATCGTTTTTCCCGATTGTTTGAATTTCCGCAAATAAGAGGAACGCCAATCGGATAAAACGCTCCCGAAGCATCATTATTAGGAGGATACCAAAAGAAGCAGGAACCGCAACAACCTCTTACCGCAACCCATGTATTATGCGATGGCTGCCAATATTGACATGTGTAACCTATCGTTGTTTTAAGCTCACCCGCTGATGTATAGATACCTCCTCCAGACACCTTATCTAAGTCTTCATCCGACAATTTTCCACTTTTAATAACATCTTTTCCACACTCTGTGAATTCCTTCGCAGTGAAATCAAAACCCTGTGCTTTAGCAAGTGCAACAAATGCTTCCATGTCTTTCGCTTCTTTCAGTTTCTGCTGAAGCTCTGGTCTTTTTTGGAGTTCATCTTTAAACTTAGAAATGTTTTCCTTTGACATAAATACTATCTCCTTTTTTATTTGATATTTATATATACGAATGATTTTATAAAGTAGCTCACAATATCTAAAAATATTTTAAAAATATTTATTATGTGCATTCAGTACCAATTCGCTGCCGTTCCACAAGTTCTGCGAAATAACCGCCATTTTGAATTAATTCTTCATAATTTCCATCTTCCCGAATACATCCACCCTCAAGCACAATTATACGATCACAATGACGGATAGTGGAAAGGCGATGTGCTATAACAATTCTAGTACTATTAAGCGAATCTAACGCATCGGAAACATGCTTTTGTGTAATATTATCAAGAGCTGAGGTAGCCTCATCAAAAATCAAAATTCTCGGTTTTGAGACAATTGCTCTCGCAATCAGCAATCGTTGACGCTGTCCGCCTGAAATACCACCGCTGCCTTCTGAAATCATAGTCTGCATCCCCATAGGCATTGCCCGAATGTCATCAGCAATACCTGCAAGTTCCGCTGCTTCCCACGCTTCTTTCGTGCCGAGCCATGGGGCTGAAACAGTGATATTGGATAAAATACTTCCTGTAAAAAGTTTACCATTCTGCATAACCGCACCGATATTCTGGCGTAAAGAGCGCAAATCAATCTTTGCTAAATCCTGCCCATTATAGTAAATAGCACCTTTTTGCGGATTTTCAAAACCAAGAAGCAAGCGCATAAGAGTTGACTTACCGCAACCTGTTTTACCAACAATAGCTATATATTGACCTGACTGTATTTTCAAGCTTAAATTATCGATAACGAGAGGCATTGCCTCATTATAGCGAAAAGTAATATTGTTGATTTCAATTTGTCCTGAAAGCTTAGTTACAATTTTCTTGTTTTCACCAATCTCTGGCTGTGCTTTGAGTATAGGTTCTGCCATTTCCATAATAGGTCTAATGTTAGCAAAAGTCATAGCTATCCCAGCAAGTGACATAATAGCACCACTAACCATGCCGTAAGCACTGTTAAAAGCCATATAATTTGCAACGGAAACACCAGAAACAGCCGCATTATAATAAAGAATAACCATGCCGAGCATAGAAATAATGCCCGCAAAAATCGGCTGAATTTTAATCAATAATGGCGGATTATATGTAAACTTGGCCTCCTGCTTGTAGGTCTGCCCCCATTTTGCAAATATTCGTTTTTCCGCACCGGTAAGCTTTATTTTCTGAATTCCCGAAAATATCGAAAAAGTCAAGCCGTTAAGCTTTGCAGTTGCTTTCATATGATATCGAGTCAAATTAAGCTGAGTGAGGCTTGTTACAACAGTAATCACAAGTTGCAAAACAATAATTATCATAGCAGGTAGAGCCAACGCTGGCGCAAAACTTATAATTTGTGCTAAATATACAAATGAAAAAAGTGTTGTAAGACCAGTTGACAGAAACGCACTAATCAAATCATCACATAACTCATGAATAGATGAAACGCGTAAACTAAGTTCACCAGTATTATATTGTTTAAAAAACTCTACCGGCAAAGAAAGCGTGCGGCTCATTGCTGCTGATTCCACGTTTATTGATAACTTGGTATGTATTCTTGTTGTAAGCAAACTTTTCGTAATGCCAATCAACATGGTTGAAACAGTTACCCCTATCAGCATAATAGCAACAGGAATCAATAATCCCGTTTCATTAGATGGTATTACATTTGCGTAAATTAATTTTGTAATATATGGAGTAAATAGTCCAACAAGGCTCGCAAATAAACTTGCAAAAACAATGCACATAATATCAGCTTTTGCAAGGCTTTTTAACATATACTTGATAAGATCTGATATCCCCAGCTTTTTTAACGGCAACGGGTAATAAAAACAATAAGCGTCTTCACAAATATAGCTCTTGTTCTTTTTAGAAAGCTTTGTCCTTTTCCCAGTTTTATAGTCAAAAAAGGAATATCCAGAAGCACCTTTGGGAATAAGGGCCACTGTATCGCCATTTACTGTCTGCCCAAGCATTGGGCCTGCTGCATCGTGCCACCATTTTCCCTGTAATTTAACCATTCGCCGCATTATCCCCGTAGGACGTAACAAATATTCAAGCTGATCGTTTCTATCCTCAATATCTTCAGGCAATTCTATAGGTTTCATCTTGAAATATTTTAAAATTTCCTCGATCGCTGTTTTCGTTTTTATACGGTCTGAATCGAGTGCAGCTGACGTGACGGATTTACCCAAAACAATCGAAGACAAATCAGCAAAAACATTTTCAAAGCTTTCCTGATCATTTTCAATTCTGCATTTTATCTGTTCATCAAACCAACCTTTGCTCATTGCTTCTTGCTCTCCTATTCCATGGCAATTAGCTGTGTGTAAAGCCCGCCGGCTTTATACAGCTCATTATGTTTACCGCGTTCCACAACCTTACCATTTTCCATTACGATAATTTCGTTGCAATCCCTAATAGTCGATAGACGATGTGCCACGATAATGCAGGTAATTCCACGGTCTTTTATGGCGTTTATCACCTCATACTCCGTTTTCGCATCCAATGCCGAAGTAGCTTCGTCCAAAATAATAATTCGCGGATCCTGTGCTAGCACACGAGCAATTTCAATCCTCTGTCTTTGCCCACCTGAAAAATTTTTGCCGTCCTCCATAACATCGCTGTTATATCCGCCATCACGCAGCATAATTTCCGTATGCAATGATGCGTCTCGAGCAGCCATAATCATTTCAAAATCTTCTATAGATTTATCCCACATCTTAATATTATTGGCAATGCTATCTTCAAAAAGGATAATATCTTGGTCAACAACTGCCAGTGAACCAGTAAATATTTCACGGCTAATATTTTTTTGTTCTTTACCGTCAAATTCAATCTGTCCACTCCACGGCTTATATAAACCAGATATTAATTTTGCAAGAGTAGATTTTCCACAGCCGGAAGTTCCTACAATTGCAATTCGTTCACCTGGCTTAACTACCATATTAAAATGTTCAATAAGAGGAGGTGCAAGTTTTGAGTATCCGAAAGTTACATCGTTCAATGAAAACGCTCCACTCAACTTCTCATATTCTTCTTCGCTTACCTCTGGATTTTCCGAATATTCAACGTCGGGAACATAATTCATAACATCTTCAATACGCTCCATGGAAGTACGCATTTGCTGCACACTTTGCCCTGTTCCAATTAGTGTACTTACAGGGCTTGTAAAGGAACCCATAAAGCTTTGAAATGCGAGTAACATACCTACCGTAAAGCTTCCCCTCATGATAAGCATTATCCCTAATATTTGAACTGCAATATTGGATAATTGCTGTAATAGTACAGGAACAGAACCCAAATATTGATTAAGTTTTGCCGTTTTAACGCTAGAGTTACTGACAGATGCCTGAAAGCCTGCCCAACGTTCAAAAAAGCCGTTTTCAGCTCCAGCAGCTTTAATGGTCTCAATCATCTCTAAACCGTTCATAGTCATAGCCGACAAATTACCACTGTCCCTCATTTGGGAACGAGTGATATTAATACGCTTCAATGATATTTTGTATGCAACCAAAATATTCATAAGAATTGCAAACAGCCCTACAAATGTTAGCAATAAACTGTATTTAAGCATTATTACCAAATAGAAAACCAACATTCCGATATTTAAAATTACTGGAGCCAATTGTGAAATCAGCGTTTCTGCAATATTCTCATTGGTTGATTGCCTTAAAGCGATATCTCCTACCATACGCTGTGAAAAAAATTCCATAGGAAGTCTTATAACATGCCAAAAGAATTTGGTATTTGCCACAATAGCAAGTTTGCCTCGGATTTTCAGCATATACAACGTATTAATGAGAGAAATTGCAATCTGAAATACCAATAAAGCCACCATAGCGCATATAAAAGGATAAAGCCAATCAGAATTTAATCCAGTCAATATTCTATCTATGAATACTCTGGAAAAAGCAGGAGAAATTATGCCCGCAATAGTAGTCAAAATACCGGTAATGATTACAAAGAGAAAAGGTACCAATGTGCCTTTAAGACGTTCACGTGCAAAAGCAGCTACACTGCGTGGCTTGCCGCCAGTAACAAAATTTTCTGTCTTTTTAAAGACCAAAGCTATTCCAGTAAAGGCTTGCTCGAATTCTTCCATAGGGACTTCAACAACACCATGACCTGGATCGTTGAGAATAGCGCGACCTTTTTTAAATCCATCAAGCACAACAAAGTGATTAAAATTCCAATGGATTATTACTGGGAATATCGCTTTTTTGATATCTTCTATTTCAAAACGATATCCCGAAGCATCAAGACCATAAGCACGAGCCGCACGTAGAATATTCCGCGCATTGCTCCCGTCACGCGAAACGCCACAATCATATCTTACTTGTTCAAGAGGTATCCATCTGCCATAATATGCAAGGACCATGGCAAGACATGCGGCTCCGCATTCCAAGGCCTCCATTTGCATAACAACAGGCACTTTTACGCTTTTAGTCATATGCTATACCTCAGTTGGTAAGAAAATCAAATGGCCTTTTTTCATCCACAACAATTTTTAAATTCAAAACGGTATCATCAGTAATACTCGTTTGAGACACAGCAATAATAATTCTGACAGAATAATTTTCAGTTAAGATAATATCTGTCAAATAATCACTATTAATTTCTGATGTCACTTCAGATGGCGAAAGTGGAATTGTTCCAACATCCAATACTTTTCCATCGAAGCTACTGTTACTCCCTATCGCTTGAAGCGTAACAGTCTGGCCAACCTTTATCTTAGCAGAATCCTCCGTGCTCAAATAGCAAACGGCTTGCCCATCTCGCATAAAACCCGACGTGCTAACATTGGTTGGCAAACTACCTGTCACACTCCATACAAGACCTGCAACAAGAAGCACACATAAAGCTATCAGAATCATCCAAATTCCTGGATTAGATACTTTTATATAATCATTCAATTGCTCTGGCGAAGATATTCTGTCAATGCTTGCTTTTCTAAACAGTGAATTATTCATTGCTATTCTCCTATGTAAACTATTTAATGCTTATTTTTACCAATACGCTTTTACCGTACTCGATCTTTAAGCATTTTAAAATTATTACCACCATCAGCATTGTGTTATTATAAATTGAATTTATAAATAAATGATGCAGTTAAAGTTTTTCCTAAATTTTATTATACTAATTGTTTGTTAACAAAACCGTTAACGAAATAAAATATTAGTATTATATAAGATAATATCACATAATATATTCATAAATATCATTTATAGCATCTAAGAATACAGAAACACAGTGTTACAAACCATAGCTATAAAAGCACTTCAAGCAAAGATAACATGAGCAAACATAAATTTTAAAATTCAATAATCAATATTAGGATAGCAGCATATAAAGATTTTATAAAAATTGGTAACAAGATAAAAAAAAGCATATTTAAGAAAAATCCGATAAAATGAAGTTACAAACAAACATTTATCAGAGATATTAAATATGCTCTCAATTAATTAATGACCACTGAATAATCAACAAACTCTTGTAAATACTGAATTTTAAGTTGCTTTATTATACAATAAATATAAAAAAATAATCAAAAAGGTCAAAAAGTCTTCTTTAACTTTGATTTTAGAAAGAGAAATTGTGAATTGGCATCATCATGATACTGTGGAATCTTTCCTGCCTTATAATACCGATAAAAATAAACGGCGAGCAATTTAAGCACGCCGTTTACATATAAGTCCCAGCAAACATCAAGGCACTCCTAAACGTTACCTTGATGTTTGCTGTATAAATAGTACTTACATATTTCTGATCAATCATTCCATTTACGCGGATTAATGATCGGAACCTATTCTTCATCTTTCGTCAGATGTTTTACCCCAACTATTGACAAAGAGCCTTTATATTATACCATAAGAAGGGGTTAACTATTATCCGTTTTTATTGATTTTGTTCATCAGTATCGTCTGTCTTTTTTCTCTTAATAATAACTATAAAAACAATTAGTACAAGAATAACGACGGCAACAACAATAAAAAT
>Ga0172378_10001052_pt1 | contig 25058 bp, 19 predicted proteins | sample GrowelOW332metaG_FD_119755 | JGI IMG/M metagenome (GOLD analysis project Ga0172378, IMG submission 119755) | Groundwater microbial communities from an aquifer near a municipal landfill in Southern Ontario, Canada - Pumphouse #3_1 metaG | ecosystem: Environmental > Aquatic > Deep subsurface >... | reverse complement strand
TTCTTCTCAATTTCTCGACACATTATCAGAAAGTTCTATAAATAAGTTTCTTACCGATTGGGCTCAAACTGTTGGAGATAATTCAATTATTGCTGTTGATTCAACTTCAATATCTACTTATGCCAAGAAAAATCCTCAAGCGCGAAGAGGAATAAATAAAGATCATGATATTATAAATCAAATTAATTTATTAGTTGGTTTTGGTGCTATCTCTCATCTTCCTGTATATATGAAACCTTTATCTGGAAATATATCAGATGTATCAACTATAACTAATTTCATTGCTGATTTTAAAAATTATGGTATTTTTAATGCTACCTTCTTTCTCGATAGAGGTTTTTATTCAAAAGGTAATATTGTTTCTTTATTAGAAAACAATTATAAATTTCTCTGTGCCGTGAAAGGAAAGCCTCTTTTTGTTAAGAATTGTTTCAAAGATCTCAATGTATTGAGTCATGAGTACTATTTGAAAAAATACCAAGTCTATGCTACAACCGTTCGTTACCAATTACCTTATAAGATAAATGGTAAACAAAAATCAAAAAGAGTTTATCTCACAAAAAGTTATGATCCAACCATCAAATACCATGAAGAAATGCAATTGGATGAAGAAATTGCAATACTTTATGAAGAATTGTTAACCAATAATATCCAACACAAAAAAAAAGATTATGAAAAGTATTTTACCATTACTTGGAAAAAAGAAAAAAGAGAAATAGTAAAAAAACCTTCTTCTCTTTCTTCTCGTAATACTCCTATTGAACAACCCAAGATTATTGAAATTGATATTCCTGATTCATTTGAATATGATGAAAAAGCAATTAACGAAAAGAGGAAGTCTTTGGGTTGGGTTTGCTTTATTTCAGATGAATATCTCGAACCTATATCAGTTGTTGCAAATTATAGGAAGCGGGATACTGTTGAAAAATTCTTTGAAAATCTTAAAGAACGGATTGGCATGAGAAGACTTCGAACTGGTAAAAAAAATGTAGTTGATGCAAAATTGTTTATTGGTTATGTTGCTCTGATAATATATGAGGAAATTGAAAAAAGGAAAAAACAGGCTGAATTAAAAAACAGTAAAAGTTGGTTTTGTGGTAAATCGATGCAAGAAGTTTTTAATGAATTTGAACCAATTGAGCAATATTTTGTAGGTAAGGGTCAACCAAGATATAGTGAGATTATTAATCGACACCATACCTTGTTAAATGAACTTCAGTTCAAAGACTTATCTAATTAACTAATACTTATTATATTTGGGATAAAATCTTCTCTTGTTTGTGAGAATTCAGGTAGCATCTTTTCCTTGACGATCCATTATACTCGTAAAATCATATTTCATATTCAAATCTCCTTAACATGGGCAATTTTTTTTTGCCCATGTACATCATATATATTTCTTCATTCTTGTACACAATAAACATGTACAGAATTTAATTTAAGCATCTATCTTTATTTCAGCATTTTCAGCATCACAGCTTAATGCATCTTCAATAATGGTAATTCTATTTTCTTCAAGTTTTTTCTTTGAAACAGCACCCTGTTTAAGTCGTAAGTACGTATAACCAAACATCACAGCGAGAAGAATAATACAAGCAACCGTATCATGTGCATTCAAATCTTTAAAGAGATTAAAAGCAACAAAACTTGCTGCAAGACCACCAAGGATACATACAGTTTTATAGAAAGGTATTGGCATCTTAATAACACTCTTATTCCACTGTTCAGGATATTTTGTTGGTAAACTAATACAAGCAACATTTAAGTATGCATTCATAATCATTGTTGGAATCATAACCAAAGAAATGATTGAATCCAAGCTAAATCCGAAAATAATAGGAAGAATACTAATCGCATAGAGAGTTAATTGAGTAACCCAAGGGAAATCTTTCTTTGTTGTCTTGGTAAAAGCTTTGGGTAACCAACCATCTTTTGCAATCTGCATGAGAGGGTAACGTAACATAGCAACCCCACCAAGAGCACTGGTGAGAATGGCGAAGACACCACCACCTACAACAAAAAGAATATAGAGAGTTTGAGGGAAAATAGCATTTGCTGTCACACTGAGGTTTGCTCCACTAATCTGAGCATAAGGAAGAACACCACCAGCGACATAACCCATTAAGGCATAGAGTACTGCTAAAACAACGGTAATCCATAAAATTGCAATAGGAATAGTGCGTTTTGGATTCTTTGTAACGGCAACCATACTTACAGGAGCCATTGTGGTTCCTTGACAGGCCCAACCCATGATAGCCATAGCACTAAAAACGCCGATAACACCATTATGGAAGAAACCACCATCTTTATTACTCCAAAAACCTGGTTCAACTTGAGGAACACCATAGAATACAAATATAGCTATAGCAACAACTAAAACAACAACCATAACATTTTCAATGATGGTAACAAATCGTGATCCACCAATAGTACTGGCAAATAAGAGCGTTACAACAAGGACTGCTACTAATTTTGTATAAGGAGCAAGACCTGGGATAACCGAAGCAATGTAGCCCACAGCAGCTAATGAATAACTGGCAAAAACTAAACCGTTTGCAAGGGTAACCATAGCGGAAAAACCGGTCATCGTTGGGTTAAACAACATGGCCTTCTGACTATAGTCTCCACCATTGAAGTTAAAGAGTGAACTCATAACAACATTATATAAATATGCCAATAACATTAATAAGCATCCAAAAACACAAACGAGCGCAATCGAACGTCCCGTATAACCAATACCGAAACCTAATAGTACAAAGATACCCGATCCAATAGCACCACCAAGTCCCAAGCAAAAGATGTTAAACATATTCAGCTTTTTTCCAATTTTCTCCATAATACAACCTCCACATACATTCCTACTCTTCTTGAGTAAGTGTATTTTGATTACAATCTTTTTTTTTAAAACAACCCGATATTTTCAAACACGAATAACTATCAATGAACACAACATATGTAGCATCATGCATCATTAAATTTTTGAGGCCTCATCCTCTGTGTAACCGTTATATCTTGCACTTTTCCCCTTTATAATAATTTATTATCATAATAAAGTATAATTCTCATTAAGTCAAATTTTTATTATATTTTTTTTCAAAGGAACGCTGAATCACATAATTTCCTATAAAAATGCATAAAAAGTGACTCAAAAAAAGAGGCATATTTGTTTTTTATTTACTCTATATTTAAGTGTGACTAATAAAACGAAACACCAAGAACAGGATACGAATAGCAAATATTTTTCCTCTATTAAGAGATAAAAGACCTCAGAGGTAATGAAATAATTCAAACGAATTTGGGAAAACAGCTTCAATTTCAATTGTCTTTTTAATCACATATAAGCATCCTTATTCAATTCTCTTTTGGATCAAAGAGAAACCATTGAGACCACAAGACAAAAATCAATATTTTCAAAGCAAGAGATGATACAAGACGAAAGATGTCCAGACAATTGCAATAAAAGAGTTACCGTACATACAAAAATCCTCACAGAATAAATCAATCAACCAAAAAAAAACAAAGATATGTATTCCCCAATAAAGAAGAATAAACACCTTTGTTTACCTGTATAAATTTTTACATTTTCCAATATATATATGAAAATAGAGTCTATTTTCATATATTATCTTATGCAATAACAAAAAATAGTTAAAATTTGACCTTTTTCCATAGATCCTTGAATAATTTTGATTTCGAATAGATTCTTCTTAAAAACTCATATAATATGTTCATATACATTTTTTTACCTCTTTTTATTACAAATACATTCACGTCAGTTTTTTTTACACACTCAATAGTTTTACACCGTTTTTCTCACTCACACGTGCTTCTCAAGCAACAAAAGAAAAGAAGATTTTATGCATTTACTCTTTGAAAAAGAAAAAGGTTCAATTGATTTTTACCCATTTTATTCACCGCTGTTTGAGCAAGATATTAATAAGAACAGATACTCTTCAGAGAAAAAGATTTTTCGTTTTGTCTTGTAATAATCCTTGAAACACAAACATCTTTGAGAGGAATTCATATGAGTCAAATATATATAAATACATTGCATTCATCCCCTGGATATACAGAATTCTCTCTATTTCCATTATCTTTCACAAATTCTTCTTATAAATTTGACATTTTAAAAAAATCGTCTTATTATAATAAGAAATTATTATTACATAGGAGTTTTATATGATAAAAGAGACAAAAACAGATGCGGCCCCTCTGGCAATCGGACCATATAGCCAAGGAACAGATAACGGTCAGATAGTAATGGTATCTGGACAATTACCTATTGATCCAAAGACAAATAAATTTGCAGGAAATGATATCATCAGTCAAACACGTCAATCTTTACAAAATGTTCAAAATATTCTCGCTGCAGCAGGTTTAACAATGGCAAATGTCATGAAATCTACCGTATATCTTGCAAACATGGATGACTTCAAAGATATGAATGCAGTGTACTCTGAATTTTTTCAAGCTCCTTTCCCCGCAAGAGCTGCCTTCCAAGTAGCAAAACTTCCTCTTGGTGCTTTAGTTGAAATTGAAGTGCTTGCCTCTCGTTAGTATTTTTATTACTCTATAACAAAGGTATGTTAAACAATGGTTTATCGATATAAACCATTGTTTAATGGAGGAAAAAATTGAATAATGAATTAAAACCCTATATTAATTTAGTCGATTTTCTTGCTGAATTGTTAGGACCTACAGCTGAAATTGTACTTCATGATATTTCTAATCTTGAACATTCTATCGTTGCAATACGAAACAATTTCATCAGTGGAAGAAAGATTGGTGATCCAGTAACCGACCTTGTTTTGCAAATACTTAAGAATAATCAGTATTCTCATGATAGATTTTTATGTAATTACAAAACCAAATCTCGCTCTGGTAAATACTTAAAATCAGCTACCTATTTCGTCAAAAATTCTGACGATACAATTATAGCGATGCTTTGTATTAATATGGACATGAGTAATTATGCAAACCTCAGGGATCAACTTGATAGTTTATTAAGTTTTCAGAATACAACAGTATCTAAAAATGAAGTAAAGGAAGCTTTTTCCAATTCAATTCAAGAATTAAGTCTTGATAAAATTAATGAAATAGTGAGTAAATCAAACATATCCGCTGAACGAATGAGCCAAGAAGAAAAGATACAATACACCAAAACAATGGATGACTTAGGCTTATTCTTGATTAAAGGTGCAGTTACAGAAGCAGCAAATGCACTCAAAGTTTCTGAAGCAAGTATCTATCGCTATTTAAATAAAATTAAGAAAGAAAACCTCTAAAAGAGGATAACTTTGCACGACAAAGAGGCTATCGCAAGATAGCCTCTTCTTTTGATACCTCCATCAATAAAGGAGGAAATCCATTTCTCTCTATCAGATTAAGACAAATGGAGAGAGAGTTTTTTGGGTGAACGTTTCATTAAGGAAACACTCATACCATCATTTTGACTCAAGCCCACAGAGAAAGTAAAGTCTTTTCCTCTCACTTTACCAAGGCCCTGTTCATCATAACTCACTAAGGCATCATGAGAGAGCGTAAGAAAAACATCTTTTTGTTCTCTTGGTTGTACAGAAATCCGCTTAAAGCCACAAAGACTCAAGTGATCGGCAGCATAAGGAGTATCTTCGGCTTTTACATAAACCTGAACAACTTCTTCAACAACTGTATCGCTCTCATTTTTTACCACAGCAGAAACCTTAAGGTTTGCATCAATTTGAGCAGAGACAACATCAACTTTTCCATACGTTAAACCAAAGCCAAACGGATACAGAACATTCTCTTCATCAACATAGCGATACGTCCTTCCCTTCATTGAATAATCGGTAAAGGCAGGTAATTTCTCACTATCTTTGTAAAAGGTGATAGGGAGTTTTCCGCTTGGTGCTTTTTCACCAAAAAGCATTTCTGCAATGACTTTACCTCCTCGTGCACCAGGATACCAAGGAAGCATAATTGCGTCAGCTTTTGCCTGTGCATAGGAAAGGTCAATGGAACTTCCTGCAAGTAAGATAACAACCACAGGTTTTCCCATTTCTATCATCTTTTCTAAAAGTTTTTCTTGCAAACCAGGGAGTTTCAAATCTTTTTTATCGCCACTTTGATCAGCATTACCCGCATCTCCTTCTTCACCTTCGAGTGTTTCATCCAAACCAAGACAAAGCACAACAACATCTGAACGCTTTGCAACGCTGATTGCTTCACTGAATCGATCACACTCTTTTGCTAAGTTTTCAACTTTCTTATCACTCAAAGGACAACCAATACTATACAAAACACGCACATCATCACCACAATAATCCTGAATTCCTTCTAAAGGAGTAATGTAACGACTACTCGTTCCATGGTAATTACCAATTAAAGCCTGTCTATTATTAGCGTTGGGTCCAATAACGCCAATGGTGTGAAGTTTTTCTTTATGCAAAGGAAGAAGACCTTCATTTTTGAGCAATACCGTACTCTTACGCGTTGCATCCAACGCAAGTTGTATGTGCTCTGGTGATTCAATCACATCTGGAGATATTGCATCAAATGCAGTTTCTTCAAACATGCCAAGAAGGTATCTCGTAGTAAAGAGATGAATCGCTGCTTTGGTAATATCAGATTCTTCAATCAGACCTTTTTGAAGGGCTGACATGACATACTGATAGGTACAACCACAGTTCACATCACAGCCACTCTTTAACGCTAAAGAAACCGATTCTTCAGGCCCTTTTGTCACTTTATGATGGGTGTGAAAATCTTTTATAGCCCAACAATCTGAAACAAAATGGCCACGGAATCCCCATTCTTCCCGTAAGACCTTCATCAAAGGCTTATTGGCACAACAAGGTTCACCATTTGTTCTATTGTACGCTCCCATCACCGCTTCAACATCAGCTTTTTCTACTAACGCTTTAAATGCAGAGAGATAGGTTTCATGTAAATCTTTTGGAGACACAACAGCATTAAAAACGTGACGTAATTTCTCAGGACCACTGTGCACCGCAAAATGCTTTGCGCAGGCAGCTGCCTTCAAATACTTTCCATCTCCTTGTAACCCTTCAACAAATTTTACTCCCAGTTTCGCAGTGAGATAGGGATCTTCACCATAGGTTTCATGTCCTCTTCCCCATCTGGGATCTCTAAAGATATTAATATTTGGGGACCAAAAGGTGAGACCTTTATAAATATCTCTATCTCCCTCAGCAACCGCCATGTTATATTTCGCTCGTCCCTCTTCTGCGATGACAGAACCAATTTTCTCCATTGCCTCATCATCAAACATTGCAGCCATTGCTATTGCTTGAGGAAATACGGTAGCTACCCCAGCTCGGGCAACCCCATGCAGTCCTTCATTCCACCAATTATATTCAGGAACACCCAGTCTTGGTATTGCAGGAGCATCATAGCGAAGCTGTGATGCAGCTTCATCAATACTCATTTGTGCTACTAAAACTTTAGCCTTCTCTTCAGCCCATTTTCTATCTCTCATATATGCTTCCTTTTCATTAAAATCTTTTCTGTAATAATTCGAACCAATTTAAAAAGCCACTCACTGAGGCAATTAAGATGAGAAGCTTTCTCTCCCGTTATTATTACTTTCATTATAAGAGACAAGTTCGATGAACGAAACAAAAATTTTAACTTTCTTTTACCTCACACGCCACTCCTGAGGTTCACAAAAATAAAGAAATAACTCTTATTTTACCGACCGAAAACAATCGACTATTTTAGGTATCAAATAAAAAAATCAATCGAGTAGGCAGGCGCCTCACGGCGCCAACCTCTCACACCACCATGCCATACCGTTCGGTAACAGGCGGTTCAATCAAATAACGATACTCTTTTAATAACCACTACAGTCATATTTATAGAGTCTCCAGTATTCTTCTTTTTCTTGCTCTTTTACTACATAGAGGTAATGCAATTCGTCTCTATCTTTTGCCATTATTTTATTATGGAGCTCAAGATAGTGTTGTTTAAAATCTTTTAATTTCATTTCGCTTTGCATTATCTTGTTTGTTAGCACAAGATCCATTGCTTGAGACATTCTCCCGTAAGATCAACTGCTGAGACATTGCAATCTTTGTATCTTATTTCTCATCTCTTCGATGTTTACCATGAAGTATTCATGTACTTCATTTACACCCATACCATACTATTCCCACGCTACCTTTATTTGCAATAACGTTCTCGATGGCTATATCAAGATTAGAAGTAGAGATACAATTTTCACACAATTTTGTATTTGGTTCTAACTCGTTTTCTTTCTTCACACAATCCCTCACGCGTATTGCACTTGTCTCTAGCTAATAATACTTGTTGCCTAGCTTATAGCGAACTTTCATCGCCTAGAAATAAAACATGCAGAGCAAACCAAAAGTGAGGACTCTGCGTTGCAGAGTCCTCTGGGCTATTTTTTATCTATATGGAGTGAGAGTTATTAGAAACAACGACCGTTCACGACATGTGCACAATCTTTTTGGTTTCCAACTTCTTTGCACTGATAACAAATTTCATTTTTTAATTCCTTGTTGTCAAAGAAATCATAAATATTTTGTAGTGTGGTACTTGCAATATTTGAAAGGGCTTCTTTTGTTAAGAAAGCTTGGTGTGAAGTTAAGAGTACATTATTAAACGATAAAAGACGAGCTAATACATCATCCTTAACGGTTGTTGCACTGAGGTCTTCAAAGAAGAAGTTTGCTTCTTCTTCATATACATCAAGTCCAGTAGCACCAATTTCTTCATGCTTCAATGCATGCACAAGTGCTTTTGCATCAACAAGACCACCACGAGAAGTATTGATTAATACCACATTCTTTTTCATCTTCTTAATGGCATCATGATTAATAATATGATGGGTGTCATTAGTCAAAGGACAATGAAGAGAAATGACATCAGACTGAGCTAATAATTCATCCAACTCTACGTATTTAATATAGTCAATTTCTTTTGGATATGAATCAAAAGCAAGAATATTCATACCAAATCCATGTGCTATTTGAGCAACAATGCATCCGATTCTTCCTGTTCCAATAATACCAAAAGTTTTCCCATGAAGATCAAATCCGGTTAAACCATTCAAATTAAAGTTATTTTCTTTTGTTCTATTATACGCTTTATGTGTTTTACGATTGAGGGTAAGAAGCAGAGCAAAAGCATGTTCTGCTACAGCATATGGAGAATATGCAGGAACGCGTAAGATATGTATCTTTTTATAGGCTGTTTTAAAATCAACATTGTTATATCCAGCACAACGCATTGCAATTAACTTAACCCCAAGATCGGCAAGTTTATTAATAACGGTCTCGCCTAAATCATCATTCACAAAAGCACAAACAACATCATACCCTTTTGCCATGCTTGCGGTATCTTCATCAAGTTTTGTTGAAAAATACTTCATTTTAATTCTCTTTGGGTCTAACTGAGAATTGAATGAATCACTATCATACACTTTGGTATCGAAAAATGCTACTTTAATCATTTTGTGCTCCTCTCTCTTTTACTTTGTACACTCAATATACAACTTTACGAGAAAAATAAAAGTACTTTACCCAAAATATCGTCATTATTTCGATATTTTTTTATCTTATTAAAGAGAATTATACATTATGAACATTATCATTCATATAATTTCTACTTTTTAGCAAAGACCTTCTTTTATTCCATACAATCAAAAAAATATTAAATTATCATATAGCGTATCAGTAGAATAATTATTTAAATTATACAATTTAATATACTATTTTTTTAAATAATACTCATAAAATTTATTAATCATGATTTTAATATTCTTATTAACATATTATAACCTACTTATCACTCTTTATTTTATCAAGGAATAAGAGAACAATTTACGAGAGTATTGTTCACAAAGAGCACTCTTTCAGTATCTACAATAGCCTTATTTTAGCCAATAAAAATGATTATTTGAACTTTATCATACCTCATAGGGGATCTATTTGAATCAATATTGGGCATTTTTATTTATGTCATACCTTTGGCTTTTTATCGTAACTTCTCCCATTTTATCCAAAAAATAAGCAAAAATGACAAAAATGCAAAACTACAGAATCCTTTCAAATCTTTCCCATCGAATAAACACCATTTTAACGACATACTCTTACAAGTTTGCATACTTTATAGATCTATTATCTTTGCAGAATTAGATTTAACAAAAGCATCAATTGACTTTTACCATTAAATAATGCACTATCCGAAATATGAAAGTAACAAATAAGTTTACCATTGCCATACACATCATCTTGGTGCTTGATCTCTTTGGTGAAAAAGAAAAAATCACCTCTGAAAAACTTGCAAAAAGTACCAATATGAACTCAGTTATCATACGCCAAATTCTCTCAAAGCTCAAAGCTGCAGGGTTTGTTGAAATTAACCGAGGCTTTGGTGGGGCACGTCTTATCACCCCATTAAACACACTTTCACTCTTTGATGTACTGGTTGCTCTTGGCGAAGCCAAAACTGACTTCTTTAATTTTCATTCATCTCCCAGTCCCGATTGTCCCGTAGGACGTCATATTCATGATGTTTTAGATGACTACTTAATCAATGCAACCAAAGCAATGGAAAACTACATGAAAAGTGTCACACTTGATACGCTTTCACATACATTGAGAACCCTCTATCAGGAAGATCAGAACCTTTCTATCGCCGATTGCATCGAAGCGCACATACTCTACTAAAGACCTTTTTTGCTCTTCTTTCCTCAAGAACATCAAAATTGTTTCCTCTCTCTTCTTTTCTACAAAAATTGTTCATCCTAATTGCTTGAATAAGATACAATAAAGTCTTTTTTATTCTCTATTTCTGATTGTAACTCTTCACAAATGAGTCTATTATTTCGGAAAGGAAAAAACAACATTATGAAAAGAATCGTAACAATTCAAGATATCTCAGGCGTTGGTAAATGTTCTCTTACCGTCGCATTACCCATTATTTCTGCAATGGGCGTAGAAACTTCTGTGCTTCCAACCGCTGTTCTTTCAACACACACAGCTTTTAAAGATTTTACCTTTCGAGATCTTACCTCAGACATTCAACCAATTCTCAAACATTGGAAAGACCAAAAATTTACTTTCGATGCAATTTATACCGGATATCTCGGAAGTAAAGAGCAAATTGACTTGATGAGTAACATGTTTGATTATTACAAGAAACAAGGCACACTCATTCTCGTTGACCCTTGCATGGCCGACAATGGCAGTCTCTATCCAGGTTTCACCAAAGGTTTTGCCCATGAAATGGCAGGTCTTTGTGGAAAAGCTGATATCATTGTCCCAAACATGACTGAAGCAAGTTATCTTTTAGACATTCCTTATGTTGAAAATGGCTATGATGAAGCCTATGTAAAAGACATTTTACAGAAACTCGCCGCTTTAGGTGCCAAAAAGGTTGCTATTAAGGGTATTACCTTAAAAGAAGGTTTATATGGTGTCTATAGTTATGACTCCACAACAAAAGAATATACCTCCTATTATCACAAAAGACTTCAACAAAACTTCCATGGTACAGGAGACATCTTTGCAAGTGTCGTAGTAGGTGCTTTAATGAAAGACTACACGCTTGAAAAGGCCCTCAGCCTTGCGGCCGACTATGTGGTTGAATCAATTGAAGAAACACTTAAAAGTGATAATCCCAACTGGTATGGGGTAAATTTTGAAACAGCTTTCCCCTACCTGTTAAAAAGATTGTATCAATAAAGAAAGAATCAATACTTATACAAGACGCAGATTTTCTGCGTCTTTTTTTATCTCAGCAAAAACAATCGCCACCGATATCTTCGTATGTCTGCATGCCCTATTCATAGGAATATCCATATATTATGCATATTTTGACATGTCAAAGAATGCATCAAAAAGCTATCCTTGAAGACAAGAATACAACTTGTGAAAAGGGGATTACACGATGGTTACCATTAAAGATATTCAAGTTTTTTGTACAGCACCAGCCGGAATAAACCTGGTTGTTGCAAAAGTTTATACCAGTGAAGATGGACTCTTTGGCTTAGGATGTGGCACATTTGCTTATCGATATGCAGCAGTAAAATTTGTCATTGAAACCTATGTAAAGCCATTGCTCATAGGACGGGACGTCTCTCGCATCACCGATCTATGGCAATTAATGAATCAGAATGCGTATTGGAGGAATGGTCCCATTGTGAACAATGCCATCAGTGCCATAGACATAGCATTGTGGGACATTAAAGGTAAAATGGCAAACATGCCAGTCTATGATTTACTCGGTGGAAAATGCCGCGATGGAGTGGCATTATACCGTCATGTAGATGGTCGTAATTTCGATGAAGTCTGTCAAAAAGTTGAAGCATTTAAATCAGAGGGAATAAAATATCTTCGCTGTGAATTACATGGATCTGACAACAAAAAGATTGGAGCAAAACCCTCCCACGCAGCACAAGGAAACTCTCGTGGTATTTTTCTCGATAATCGTGCCTACATGAGAGAAACCGTAGGTCTTTTTGAAGGTCTTCGAGACCGATTTGGTGATGAGGTAGAACTGATTAGTGATCTCCATGAACGATTAGACCCTTGTGAAGCCGTTGATTTCTTCCATCAGATGGAAGGCGTCAAACCTTTCTTCATTGAAGACCCAGTACCGGTTGAACAACTCGATTGGATTAAACGCTTGAGGACCACTTCAACCATTCCTCTTGCGATGGGTGAATTATTTACCAATCCTGTTGAATGGAAAGGATTAATCAGAGATCACGACATCGATTTTATTCGTGTGCATTTAAGTCAAATTGGTGGTATTACTCCAGCCATCAAACTGGCAGCCTTTGCCGGTGAAATGGGCGTAAAAATCTGTTGGCATGGACCTGGAGACATGACACCAATGGCTCATGCCGCCAATGTTCATCTCGATTTAGCCTTCCCTAATTTTAGCATTCAAGAATGGGGTGGTATTGAGCCAAGCAAGAAAGTGCAAGAAAAGCTCGGCGTCGGAAAGGATATTCTCTATGAAGTATTTCCCGGTATGCCTCAAATGGGAGGAGATGGATTTCTCTATGCTTCAGACAAACCTGGCTTAGGTATCGACTTTAATGAATCACTTGCAGCAAAATACCATTGTAATGATGGAGAGACGGTATGGACACAAACGAGAAGTCTCGATGGCTCTATTCAATGGCCTTAAAGCATACAATATAACACCATGCAATCCTCCTTGGTACATCCAAGGAGGATTATTTTATACAAGAATTTGTCTCCCTTTACCCTTTCATTAGAGAAAGGAACAAAAGAAGAAAAGTCGAGAGACTTTTTAAAAAATGATGGTGTATTTTAGTGGACGGAGCAGAAGACATCTGCAATTTCAGCAAAACCTAAACCACCCTCTTTATCACTGATAAACTGGGGAAGATGATGCACAAGATGGGCTTTTTGCTTAAAATTACCAACCGCAAAGCTCAAAGGAAAATGGGAAAACATCACTTCATCATTGGGTGCATCACCAATATATATACTCTGAGAGAGCAGGTCTTCTTCTGATACCTGTAGTACATCATGGAAAAAATCTTTACAGCCTTGATATTTATCATACTCGCCAAACCAGGCATTTACATGAATCGAGCTGACCGCGGTATGGGCTCCAGCTGCATGACAGATGGATACTATGTGCGCTACTTCCTCAGAATTTAAATACGGTGGTTCACTGTGATAATCGAAGGCAATGTCAAAACGGCGAGCAAATTGATCAGAAGAAACTTTTGAGCAGGGAACCTGAGCGAGTACCGTCTCAATAAGCTGATGCATCCTTTCTTTATATCCCTTTTGGCAGAGAGAAGGATTGATATAGGTACGATACGAATCCCCTTCTTTATATAAACAAACAGCACCACTCTCACTCACGACCGCTTCAATGGGCCATTGTCTCAGGTACGCATCTGACCAGCCCGCTGAGCCTCCCGTGATACAAATCACCCGATATCCAACCTCTTTCCATTGCCAGAGAGCCTGGAGTGCTTCAACACGTAACTTGCCATTCGTTGTGATGGTATCATCAACATCAGTTAATACATACTGTATGTTTGCTCTTTCTTGTGGATTCAATGCCTGTAATGATTTCATGTCGATTCTCCTCTCTCGAGTATACTAAAAAAAAACATTTTACTCATCGATTGCAAAGGAACCATTTATATTTCTCAGTTGTTTTTTGCCAAGTCTCATGATAAACTTACTCTATATCTAAGGGAGTAAATTGTGAAGAAACGGTATATAGCTTTTATTCTAGCCATAAGTGCCCTCGCTTTTTTTTCTCTTCAAGTAAAACAGCGTGCACAAAAACTTCCCCATATTGGTGTTGTTTTTTATTCTTCAGAAGACTTATACCTTGATTACGTGAAGAGTACCTTTAAAAAATGTGCACAAGGGAAAGCCGACTTAGACATTCTTTACTCAAAAGATCAGCAACTGGTCCAAAATGAACAAATTGATACACTTCTCAAAGACAAGGTGTCAGTATTAATGCTCAACCCAGTAGATCGAAGCGCCGCAGGTTCTACCTTAGAAAAAGCTATCAAATATCATATTCCCGTCGTCTTCTTCAATAAAGAACCCTATGCGGAAGATCTCAAACGCTATCCATCTCTTGCGTACTATGTCGGTGCTGATGCCCGAGAATCAGGCATCATTGAAGGCAAAATTGTCGCTGATTATTGGAAGGCTCATCCTGAAGCCGATACAAACGGTGATGGCATTTTGGCCTATGTCATGCTAAGAGGCCAACCAGGACACCAAGATACGGAGCTCAGAAGTCAATATTCCATTCAATACCTCAACGACCATGGTATTCCAACAAAAAAGATTGAAGATGCATCGGCAAACTGGCAAAGAGAGGAAGCCCAAGCATTAATGACAAGTTTTATTAATACCAATTCCGATCAAATTGAAGTAGTTATTGCCAATAATGATGAAATGGCACTTGGTGCAATTGAAGCACTCAAAACGAATGGCTACTTTAGAGAAGATAAATACATGCCCGTTGTTGGAGTAGATGGAACACTTCCCGCCTTGCGAGCCATTGAAGATGGGACACTTTTGGGAACAGCGAAGAACGACTATCGAGAACAAGGGAAAGCCGCATTTAATTTGGCCTATATCCTCTCTCAAGGAATCACTCCAACGGAAGAAAACATTGGTTTTACCATATTTGATAAGCAATATGTCCATATTCCCTATACGCAAATAGACCGTTCAAACTTCCGTATCTACCTGGGCGAATATGCTTCGTCTAATTGATTTGAGGAAATAATAATTTTTGAATTTTATCATCAATAAAGTTATTTTGGGTAACCAGAGCATACTCTACAGGTACATCTGGGACATCTTTTCCCTCTAAATAATCCATCATGGCATAAATACTTCGGTATCCTAATTCATACCCATTAATAGCAACAATGGCATCAACATTTCCTTCTTCCAACCCTTGCAAATTGGAAAGACTATTTCCCCATGTCACGATAACAAGGTCTTTTCCTTTATCTTCTCTATTTCGGATTGCCTGCATAATGCCATCGGAACTTACTTCATCAATGGCAATAATAAGATTGGTATCGGTATCTTCCTTCAACTTCTTTTCCGTAATATCGGCAGCTTTATCGCTATCGCCAAAACAATACGCTGTTTGGAATCTCAACTTTGGTTGTTTCTTCAACACATCACGAATACCTTGCGTGGTTTTGATAGCAGAAGTGGTATTGAGCATTGCCCCGATAACCAAACAATCAATATTTTTATCCGGTGAAAGAGGAAGTACCGTTGTTGCAATGGAAGTCCCAACCGACGTAAAAGAGGTCATCATATCTTTGGGAATCATCGTCGCAGTAGAATCTATTGAGTTATAGATCGTCATGATTTTAATACCTTGGTCTTGAGCTTTTTGCAAAGGACTTAAAAGAAGTCGTTCATCACTAGGTGCAATAATAATGGCATTATAGCCATTTTTAATAGCATCAAGGACATACTGGGCCTGCTGACGACTATCTGTTTCTTTGACCGGAGTAAAAAAATCAAGCGTACAATTGGTCTCATCTCGAGCTATTTTTGCACCATTTTTTATTTCACCCCAGGTTTGCCCACTTTGCATCATGGTAATAAAAGCAACTTTTGAATGGGCATTATACTGTTGCGTAACATAATTTTTCTTACAACTCACGAGCAAAAAAATGAAGACAAGCAAAACCACCATTATGTTTCTTTTTTTCATTTATGTACCACCTTTGCATTGCTACACTTGGGTCCCTTGGGTAAGGTTATCAAAACCGTGGTTCCTTCATCAAATGCAGAGATAATCTTCAAGCCATATTTTTTACCATAGCTTAATTGGATTCTTTGGTGCACATTCAACACGCCAATACCATTTCCCATCTTCTCTTTTCCTTCCACGGTTAACAAACTTTTTGCTTGTTCCTCACTCATCCCCTCTCCATTATCAATGACCTCAATTTGTATCGTCTCCTCATCAAGGCTTTTCACATTCACACGAATCAAACCAGGATCAACCATATCTTTGATACCATGATAGAGGGCATTTTCTACAAGAGGTTGAATTAATAATTTGATGGTGGGACGGTCTTTTAAATCCTCTTCACAGTTGAGAACAAATTCAAAGTTATTAAAGCGCATCTGTTGAATCAACAGATAGTTTCTTACATGCTCAATTTCTTCTGCAATGGTAATGACTTCATGCCCCTGGCTGATTGAAATTCTAAACAGCTTAGCAAGTGCATTCACCATTTTGATCACACCCTCAGTATTTCCCTGCTCGGCCATCCACACCACGCTATCCAAAGTATTATAGAGGAAATGAGGGTTAATTTTAGCCTCAAGAGCATCCAATTCACTTTTCCTCTTCAATTCTTGCTGCGTCAAAATATCGGTCATCAATTGTCTAATACGAGTCACCATCTCCCGATAGGCATGGGAGAGACTTTCCACTTCAATACTCCCTTTCACCACAGGAGGATCGGCAACACTCATATTTTCCAAGTGAGACATTTCATGCTCTAACTGCTTAATAGGCGAAGTAATATGAGAGGCAACAAGACGAGTTAAAGGAATGGAGAGAAGAATAGCAAAAAGTGTACCGAGAATAATGATTAAACTAATACGATTCATGCCAGACATCAATTCATCCATATAGGCAACACCGACAATCTTCCACCGACAGTTATCTACCGTTTGAATAATCGTCAAACGTTGTCTTCCTTGATGCGTACTTTGGTAGGTACCAAAAACGTGATCAATAACTCCTTGAATATCTTCTTTAAAGAGACCGCAGTTAATTAACGTCTGTTTTGGATGATAAATAATATTATCATGGGTATCAATGATATAGATATAACCAGTATTTCCTAGGGTCACTTGTTGACTTAAATTACTGACAAAGGAAAAGTTCATATCAATTAAAAGAATACGAACAACGCTCTTCCCTTCACTATCTTCCGTTTCAACTTTTCTGCTATAGGAAATAACCCATGGATAACGAATGGGAATCAGATGTTGGACATGAGGTGAAGAGAAATAATAGGGGTTGTCTCCGGTAAGAGCATTTTGAAACCACGACTGTTTGACAATTTGCTCTTGGGGTTTCTCTTTCCCCTCATCAGTACTACAGAGCAAGCTTCCCTGCTCATCAAAAACAGCAATCGTCACAATATCATGACGACTGTCGGTAATAGCGAGAAATTTAGATTGAACACTCTCCCAATCATTCGTTTTTGCAAGATCTGTAACAAAATTACCGGTCGTCATAATATCATCGATATAGTTACTCAGGTGATAGTTCACCTGCGTGATAATTTCACTACTTGTGGTCGTGGCATTTTGACGAGCGGTATATTCAAACTCTTGATATAAAATAAAAGAGAGTACAATAACGACCACAAAAGAAATAATACTACTGGCAAAAGCGAAGAGACTATGAATACTTTTAGGCTTTCTCTTGATGCTCATGGTTCCTCTGCTTTACTCGATATTGAGTGGGAGAAAGGCCTCTATTTCTCTTAAAACAAAACGAAAAATAATTTGAGTTAGAAAAGCCTACTGCTTCAGCTATTTCATAATTTTTTAAATCAGTAGTATCAAGCAGTTTCTGCGCTTGATTCAATCGTGCTTCATTAAGTGCTTGGACAAAAGGAACACCCGTTTCCTTCTTAAATGTTGAACTAAAGTAAGGAGCACTCACCCCAAGCCAATCACAAATCTTATCCAAACCAAGGGTTGGATCGCGATAGTGTTCAAGAAGATATTTTTTTGCTTCCTCCACAAACTTCACATGACTCTTTTCTCGCTCACCCATAATGGCATGATGGACATCGAGAGAAAGTCCAGCAAACCATAGTTCTGCTCTACTAACCGTCGTGACCGTCGATAATTCAGCAAAGAAATTGCGATTACTACTTACCTTTGAAAGAGAGGTACCATAATTTAGGGTCAATTCAGCTAACAAAGCAATAAGGGAAAGTACATAAGACTGTAAGCCCTCAGGATCAAGACCCGATTTATCATCAAAGAAGCGAGAAGAAAATTCATTTATTTCCTCATCACTCCCCATTTTCAGAAGATTAATAAAGTCTTCATTGAGCCTTTTACTGGCAACTAAATCCAGTTGGGGCCTATTGGTAAGCTCAACATCGTTGTAGTAGAGCAACTTCTGGTCTTTTTCATAAGTTTTATAGTTCAAAGCAATGAGTGCATGATTATAGGCAGTACATAACAGAGACGGAGCACGAACCAAATCACTCAGGCCAATGGTCACGCCACTTGAGAGATAACGGTTAAGATACGCACCAACTTCCTTGCAACTTTGCAGAGTTCTTTTGGTAAACAGGGGAAGATATATTTTCTCTTCACCATGGCTACTACCATAAAAGATGAGGACAATTTGAGAGTCCATTTGTAGAAGCAAATACTGCGTTTCTTTCAGCACATTTCGACACACTTGAATAATGGCTTGAGGAATTAAATGGTTTATGCCTCGATCTGACTCGATGACGGCAATGTGATAACAATCTTTGTCTCTCAACTCATATCCATAACTCTCTCCTCGTTTAATAAGTGCACTGTCACTCAGGTCTTTGACGGGAGAGACAAGCGACACGAGAAACTTTTCTTTGAGTTGTGGTAATGCTTGATGATAGGCTTTTTCTAATTGCCCTTGGTCTTTACTTTTGGCAAACTCACCATCGATTTGGGTATGAATTCGCTTCAGCAGTTCGATGATATCTTCTTTTGAAACGGGTTTTAACAGATATTCCGTTACTTTGTAACGAATAGCACTCTGCGCATAGGTAAATTCATCGTAGCCACTAAGAATAATGATTGTGGTCGTAGGGGATACTTCCCGAATTGCCTTGATTAATGCAATACCATCCATATAAGGCATACGAATATCGGTAATCACGACGTCAGGTTGCACATCTTCAATTAATTCGAGTGCTTCAACACCGTTGCTGGCCTCGCCAACAACTTCAAAACCATACTCCGACCACGGCGTATGGTTTTTGATACTTTGTCTCACCTGTTCTTCATCATCTACAAGTACAATTGAATAAATCATATATTCATGATAGTTCAACGACCTTTCAATGGCAAGAAAAAAGAAGCGGGTTTTTTATTTTCCTCTTACACACAGGTATTTACGAGAATAGTTGCAACACAAAAGCATAAGCAAGTTGAAATGGTCGCACAAAGGCTTTAACCAGAGAACCGTAAGGAAGTCGTTTCTCTGCAATGATAAACAGGGCCACGGAAAGAAGCACAAAAAGGAGAAGCGTGATGCCAACAGTATGAATCAAACGAGTTTTAAAGGCTGGTTCACTGACAAGTGTTTTGGCATGCAGTCTGACGGTTTTGATCTCTTTCTTTATCGCTCTGATTAACTGATATATGGTGAGATAGGAAAAGAGTGAACCAAAAAATATACTGATTTTTGTGCCAACAAAATATAAAACAATGGTCACAATGTAAAAAATAACCGCTTTTTTAAAGCTTCCTTCAGTTTTCTCTTGTCTCTCTTTCCAGTCACCCATCATCGACCCCTTTCCGTTATATATAGATATACTGTACCCGTTTCCTTCATAAAGGCAAAGAGGAATGGTAAGGTATCAATAGATGGAAACAGGTCAAAAGAGAAAAAGAAGCGCACATCGCTTCTCATAAGAGTGTACTTGATACTACCACCCTATTTTGTCTATAGGAAAGACTTATCACAAAGAACAATGTATCATCAATCGTAAAAATTCATGTACTTTGCGTAAATTTTTAAATATACGGGACGTCAAATTGGTGCAAGAATATATCATATAAGAAACTTAATGGAGGAAAAAAATGAAAAAATCATTGGCTGTAGTATCAATTGCTGCAATGACAATGGCAGCAACTTTCGCACAGGGCGCAACTGAAACCACAAAAGCAGCACCCGATAAAATGGCTGTTGAACAGGTAATGCTCAATGACAAGACACCTATGGGTGATCTTGAAATCTTCTCTTGGTGGGCAGGAGATGAAGGTCCAGCTCTCGAAGCTTTAATTAAAGACTTTGAAAAAACATACCCTGAAGTTAACTTGACTAATGCCACAGTTACGGGAGGATCAGGAGTTAATGCTAAGGCTGTATTAAAGACAAGAATGCTGAATAACGATCCACCTGAATCATTCCAGGTTCATGCTGGACAAGAACTCATTGGTACATGGGTAACATCAAATAGAATGCTCGATTTAACACCTTTATTTAAAGAAGAAGGTTGGATGGATGTATTCCCTCAAGATGTTGTTGATTTAATTAGTACCGACACTGGCATTTGGTCAGTACCTGTTGATGTACATAAATCAAATGTGATGTGGTATATCCCTGAAAACTTAAAGAAATGGGGTGTCACCGTTCCAACAACATTGGATGAATTCTTTGCTACCGCTCAAAAACTCAAAGCACAAGGTATTACACCACTATCAATGGGACAGACATGGACTGCTATTGAAAACTGGGAAAATGTTGCATTAGCTACCCTTGGTCCTGATGATTACACCGCTCTTTGGCATGGTGAATTAGCTTGGACAGATCCAAAAGTTGAAATGGTTTGGAAAAACTTCGGTAAACTTCTTGAATACACCAATAAAGATGCTTCTTCCCTCTCATGGCAACAAGCAACTGATATGGTCGTAGCTGGTCAAGCTGCATTCAACTGGATGGGCGACTGGGCTGCTGGATATATGATGACAACACTCAAACTTACTCCTGAAACAGGATTTGGTTGGGCAAATACGCCTGGAACAAATGGTGCATTCCAATTCTTAGCAGATAGCTTCGGTATTCCTAAGGGTTGTAGCAATCCAGATGCAGCTATTGCATGGTTGAAAGAATGTGGTTCAAAGTCAGGTCAAGATACCTTCAATCCACTTAAGGGTTCAATCTCAGCAAGAACTGATACTGATTTAAGTGGCTATAGTGCATACTCAAAGTCTGCTGCTAAAGACTTCGCTCAAGATAAGATTGTTGGATCACTCCAACATGGTGTGGTAGCTCCTGAAGCATTTATGAATGACTTTAGCCCAGTTATCGAACAATTCATGAGCGACAGAAACACAAAGACTGCTGTTGCAGCTTGTGCGGAACTTGCAGAATCTGATGGATTAGTTAAATAAGTTATTCATATAACTTTCTTTCGTAAAGGCGGTTTCTTCGCATCATATTAAGGGGAACCGCCATTTTTTTGGACAAACATCATGAGTAATAAGAAAAATAGCAAAGAAATCTTATATTCTGTATTGATTCTTCTCCCATCACTCATTCTCGTTGGTATTTTTGTTTATGGGTTTATAGGTAACACTATATATTCTTCAATGACCGACTGGCATGGTATGGCGGAAAATCCAGTAAAGAATTTCATAGGACTTAAAAATTATAAATCCCTCTTTACAGGCATTATCATGTCTGCATTCCGACAGGATTTAGTGAACACCGTTTTCTATTCCATCTTCCTTCTTGCTGGAACATTAATGATAGGTCTAATCCTCGCAATTCTTTTAGATCGTCCAGTAAAAAATGAAGGTGTATATAGAACAATCTTTCTCTATCCAATGGCCCTTTCCTTTATCGTCAGTGGTACTGTGTGGAGATGGTTAGTCGCACCGAGTGGCGGATTAAATGCCATTCCTACCTGGTTTAGAGGAAAGCAAGGTTCTTTCCAATGGACAAGTAGTCAAATACAAATACTTCAATTCAATTGGCAAAATATTTGGAAAGTATTGGCAATTCTCATCATGATTGTTTTCCTTGTCTTATTGATTCATTCAATAATGATTCACAACAAAAAGGGCATCAAGACGCATGCAATCATCGCAGGCATTCTTGCTATCTTTGCATTCATCATAGCTCCTTTCCTTCCCCCTGCTTTAGCAGTAAAGGAAACACATGGATTCAATCTTGCAATTATTGGTATTTTAATTGCTGGCATCTGGCAATACTCAGGATATGCAATGGCTTTATATCTTGCTGGACTGAGAGGACTCTCAGGAAGTATTAAAGAAAGTGCTAAGCTCGATGGGGCAAATGAGTTTGTCTACTATTGGAAAATAGCAATACCAAACCTCAAACCTATTACCATGAGTGCTGTCATTATTATGGCTCATATCTCACTGAAAATGTTTGACTTAATCTATGCGATGGCTGGTACTGACAATAACTTTACAGGACATCCATCAATTCGTATGTACACCACGACATTTAGAGCAAACAAGTTGGCTTTAGGGAGTGCAATGGCTGTTATTTTATTCATATTCGCAGCATTGTTTATCATCCCTTACATGGTGCGTTCACACAAAGAGAGGGTTTAATCATGTCAGTAAAATCAAGAAAATCAAAAAAAATTGTATATTACGTCGTCGTTGTATTGATTTGCTTCATCTTTTTAGTACCAATGTATATGGCCTTTATCACCTCATTGAAACAGAGAGCAACTATTAACTTGCTCACCGCTTGGAAATGGCCAAGCCCTGCTTCAAGCATCGGATACAAACATGCTATTACAAAATTAGCTCCGTACCTCAAAAATAGTTTTGTCTTGACCATTACCGGTACCGTTATTTCTGCTTTCATTGGTGCTATCAATGGATACATCTTTTCAAAGAATAAATTTCCAGGAAGTGAATTACTCTTTACGCTCTTACTCTTTGGTATGTTTATTCCTTATCAGATTATTCTTATCCCGTTATTTGAAACATTAACGAGACTTCACATAGCTGGACTTGGTGGTTTGATTCTTGCACATGTCGTGTATGGTATTCCAATCGTCACCATGCTTTTCAGAAACTTCTATGATCAAATTCCCAATTCAATCCTTGAATCTGGGAGAATAGATGGTGCTACATACTTCTCGGTATTTACCAAGCTTATTCTTCCTCTTTCTCTGCCTTCCTTTGTGGTGGTTGGTATTTGGCAATTTACACAGATTTGGAATGAATTCTTATGGGCTATTTGTTTAACGAGTCAGAAAACAAATCCAATTACTGTTGGGTTGTCTCAACTAGCTGGTGGACAAGCTGTTGCATGGAATGACTCCATGGCTGGTGCCATTATTTCAGCCATTCCAGTTCTTATTATTTATATTTTCCTAGGAAAATATTTTGTACAAGGACTCCTCGCTGGTTCAGTCAAAGAATAACAGCATTTTTTACCTCTCTTTTCCTGCTCTTCCTTTCGTACGTAAAGGAAGAGCATTTTATTCCTCTTTACCTTGTTTTCGTTCTTTGTAGATTTGAATTCTTTGTTGTGTGTTAATTTTCAAAAATATGCACTCCTTCTTGGTTGTGTCCAAGTTAAGGGGTGCATATCAAAAGGGGAAAGTGACTCTTTTCTCTCGTAACAAACGGTTTTTACAACCAGTCTATAGGTTCTTCTTCCATCTTAATTGCAGAAGGAACAACACTTAATCCTGGCATCGTCATCACTTTACCGGTTAAAGGAATAATAAAACCAGCTCCTGCTGACAAATTAACTTCTCTCACTTTAATGGTAAAACCCTTTGGTGCGCCAAGCACTTTAGGATTATCAGTTAATGAATTTGGTGTTTTAGCCATACAGATATAATTATCAGAAAAACCAAGTCGTTCATATTCTTTGAGTTGGTTTTCCGCTTTTTCCGTATATTCAACATCGCTTGCACCATAAATTTCTTGAGCTATGGTTTTAATCTTCTTTTTAATAGGCCATGCAAGATCATAAATTGGCGCATAATTGCTCTCTTTTGTTTCGAGCATTTCACATACCTTTTCAGCAAGTTCAAGAGAACCCTTACCACCTTGAGTAAATCCATCAAGGAAAGCAACGGCATAGCCTTGTTCGGTACACCAAGCAGAGAGTGCATCAGTTTCAGCTTGCGTATCAAAAGCAAAGTGGTTAATAGCGATTAAAACAGGCACATTGAATTTCTGAAGTGCTTCAACATGCGCTTTGAGGTTACAGGTACCTGCAATCAGAGCTTCAATATTTTCTTTTCCCAGGTCTTCATAAGCGACGCCACCGTGCATTTTAAGAGCCTTGATTGTGGCAACTAACACAGCACCGTTTGGTTTTACTCCCGCAGTTCTGCAGGTAATATCCATAAACTTTTCAGCACCAAGATCGGAACCGAAGCCTGCTTCCGTAATGGTAAGAGGAGCAAGTTTCATGGCAAGACGTAAGGCAATAATTGAATTACAGCCATGCGCAATGTTTGCAAAAGGACCACCATGAACCAATACGGGGTTATGTTCGATTGTTTGCACTAAGTTTGGTTTGAGCGCTTCCTTCATAATCTTCATGACTGCATGAGATACTTGAAGCTGTTCAACGGTTACCGGTTCCCCATCATAGGTATAGGCAACAATAATCTTTTTAATTCTTGATAAGAAGTCTTTGTTATCACGAGCAAGACACATAATTGCCATCAATTCAGAAGCAACGGTAATAACGAAATGGCCGGTTCTTTCAACGCCATTTCCTTTACCAATACCCATTTTAATGGTACGAAGGACTCGTTCATTCATATCAATAGC
>Ga0172378_10001049_pt1 | contig 25115 bp, 13 predicted proteins | sample GrowelOW332metaG_FD_119755 | JGI IMG/M metagenome (GOLD analysis project Ga0172378, IMG submission 119755) | Groundwater microbial communities from an aquifer near a municipal landfill in Southern Ontario, Canada - Pumphouse #3_1 metaG | ecosystem: Environmental > Aquatic > Deep subsurface >... | reverse complement strand
TATTGGTAGTCATGGTGAACCGTATTGGTAGTCACGAGTACCAGATGAAAAATCAGCAGATAATGCCCCTTTAAATACCTCTTTTCTTTTCATAATTCATGTTAAGATGGCTATCTTTATTTTTTTATTTCTATCTTAGCGACTGTCCCTTTGTGTTTTAGCGTATTTAGGCTTTCTTTTTAGTTATTCACTTTCTGTTTTATCGGCGACAAGTTACGCTGTTCATCTTGCATGATGAATTAGGGTTGATTATTCAAATAAAAAGTATATAAAGCATAAATATCTTTAAAAACATGTTGTAAATATAAAATAATTAGAGGAAAAGCACACTAATTTTGCTTTAGATTCTTATATTTGTCCCCACTTCGAACCATAGGTATGTCTTAAATTATAATTATGAAAACAAAAAGAATTTATCTACTACTATTCGTATTATGCGTACATATAAGTATGCATGCAGACAATTTCAAGTTTGCTTTAATGACCGACATACACATCTCCTCCAATCCGGTTCCCCGTGAAGACTTAACCCGTTCGGTACAACAAATTAATGCTACTTCTGGACTTGATTTTGTTATCATCTCTGGCGATTTAACCAATACTGGCGATCGTCCCTCTTTATTATTTGTGAAAGAAACATTAGACCAGTTGACTATACCTTATTACATTGTCTCAGGTAACCACGAAGGAACGTGGAGTGCATCTGGAGTAATGGATTTTACCTCTATTTTTGGTTCTGAACGATTTAACTTTAAACATAAAGGTTTCTGTTTCTTAGGCTTTCCTACAGGTCCTATCCTTAGAATGTCTGATGGACATGTATCTCCCCAAGATATCTCATGGCTGCAAGAGCAATTAGCTGCAGTTGGTAAAAAACAACCTGTCTTTTTGGTGACGCATTATCCTATGCAGAGCGGTGATATAGATAACTGGTATGCTGTATTAGATGCCGTGCGTCCCTATCAAATTACGGCTTTTTTAGGTGGTCATTATCATAGCAATAAAGAACTTTCTTACGAAGGTATTCCCGGTTTCTTGAATCGTTCTAATCTACGTGCTAAAGAAAAAGTGGGAGGCTATTCCATTTATGCCATAGAAGGTGATACACTTCGTGTTTATGAACAAAAAATTGGTGGATTGCCAACGCAATGGGCTGCTATTGATTGGACTGCGCCACATGATACGGCGGGTCAACCCTATGCGCGTCCCGATTATAGTGTCAATACTAAATACAACCAAGTAGCGGTATCTTGGCAACATAATTTGCCTTATGCCATGTATGCCTCTCCGTTTGTGCACCATGGTAAGGTGTATGTTGGCGATGATGAAGGAACGATGCATGCGATGCAGGTGGCCGATGGTTCTGAATTATGGTCTTTCCATACCGGTGCCCGTATTGTAGGACAAGCTACTGCTACGGATAAATATGTTGCTTTTGGTTCTGCCGATTCTTGCATCTATGCATTAGATGCTACTACTGGCGCATTACATTGGAAAATAAAAACAGAAGCAGCTGTTCTAGGTGGAGCTGTTTGTGAACAAGGAACGGTATACATCGGTGGAAGTGATCATTCTTTTAAAGCTATTGATTTAGCAACCGGTGCTATTCGTTGGAACTATCCAGAGATTGAGGGATATATTCAAGCAACCCCTCTTATCTATGATGGAAAAGTTGTGTTTGGCGCTTGGGATGGTTGCTTATATGCATTAGATAAAACTACAGGAGTGTTAGCTTGGAAATGGCGTTCTCCACGTTCCGGCAAATTTTATTCGCCTGCTGCCGTATGGCCTGTAGGAGCGCATGGTAAGATTTTTATTGTAGATCCCTATAGAGCAATGACAGCCATTGATGCAAAACAAGGCACAACGGTGTGGCGTACTAAACAATCTAAAGTGCGCGAATCCATAGGTTTATCCAAAGATGGGAAACGCGTATTTGCTAAAACGATGCAAGATAGTGTGGTGTGTTACAGTGCTTTAACGGATCAGCCGGTTGAAGTATGGGCCACCTCCGTAGGGTTTGGCTATGAACATGCCTCCTCCATGCTCTTTGAACAAGATGGAACGGTGGTTGGTAGTACAAAAAACGGTCTTCTATTTGCCCTAAATAGTTTTAATGGAAAAATAGAATGGTTGCACAAAAACAGTAACTCTCTTATCAATGCCATTTTGCCCATTGATAAAAACCGCTACCTCTTTAATGGTAGTGCAGGACAAGTCGTGTTACTTCAAACAAAGAAAGATTGAGTTTACATATAATAACTACAAATTTTAAATACTATATTATGAGAAAACAGCTATTACTACTGTTATTTTGCTTTTCTGTTGCAATGACATTTGCTCAGCAAAAAGTGACTGGAGTGGTAACCTCAACAGAGGATGGGCTTCCTGTTATTGGAGCTTCCGTTCAGGTTAAAGGTACAGGTCAAGGTACGATCACAGATTTTGACGGAAAATATTCTGTCCAGGTTTCACCTAAGGATATTTTAGTGTTCAGTTATATGGGCTTAGAAACACAGTCCATAAAAGTTGGTAACCGAGTTACTTTAAATGTTGTTTTAAAATCATCTTCTGTTATGGTAGATGAGGTTGTGATAACAGCTATGGGTATGAAAGCGGAGAAGAAAAAATTAAACTTTGCTGTTCAGAGTTTGGATGCAGATGAGATTACTGCAGGTGAATCTTCTAACTTTGTAAATTCACTTCAAGGAAAAGTTGCTGGTTTGCAAGTGAGTACATCCGGTGGTTCGCCTAACTCTAGTTCGCCTATGGTTATCCGTGCAATCTCCTCTATTAACCCTGGTCAAAGTAATGAACCACTCTTTATTGTAGATGGTATGGCTATCTCTGGTGGTGGTACAGCTGCAGGTGATATCAACCCTAATGATATTGAAAATCTAACCGTTTTAAAAGGTGCTGCTGCTTCTGCTCTTTACGGACAAGAGGCTGCGAATGGTGTAATTATGATTACTACCAAATCGGGTAAATCGGGTAAGATGGTGGTAAACGCTAGTGCTAACGTGCAGTTTGAAAATGCAGTACGTACACCAGAGATTCAAAATATGTATGCTCCTGGTATCTATGGCTTTAGTGCTCCTAATGTATCTGGAGGATGGGGACCATTGTTGCAACCAGATGAACAGACCTATGACAACGTAGATAACTTCTTAGGAACAGGTCTGTTTACAAAATATGACATCAACATGGCCGGTGGAACGGAGAAATTTACTTCTTACGCTTCTGCCATGTATTCTAAATATGATGGAATTGTGCCCAACGATTATAAAAACCGTATGGGATTCTTGTTAAAATCATCTTACACACCATCTAAATGGTTAAAGATTAACATCTCTCTTAATAGTGTAGAGACAGAAGCACGTGGTTTTGGTAGTTCTATGGGTTCTATTTATAATTGGCCAGTGAACGACGATATGAGTAACTATAAAAACAATGACGGTTCTATGCGTTGGTTGTATGATATGAGCTTGCTAGATGATAGTCAGAAATTAAATACACCGGTTAATCCAAACTGGGGCCGTTATGAGGATTGGAGTGAGACAAAAACAACACGTACCATCGTTGCTGGTTCTATTGAGTGGAAACCGATTAAGAATTTGGTGTTGACAGGAAAAATCAGTTACGAGAAAAATCATTCTTCCTACGATTCAGCAATCACACCACGTTTTACAGAAACAGATTTTGTTGATCCATCTAAAGTAGACCTTACTCGTTTCGGTCAATATACCTATTCTCCATCTACTAGTGAGTTAATTCGTTCTCAGTTGACGGCTTCTTATGAGTATAAGATTAACAGAGACTTTAAGATTAACGCTTTAGTTGGTTTGGATTCAAAAGAGTATAATGGTGTGTCTGGTAGAATGGGTGGTGCCGATTTTATCTTACCCGGTGAGTTCTATAGCTTAAACAATGTAAATGCTATCTCTACTGATGCTTCTCTAGGTTATTCCATGTATTTGAATCATTACGAGGAGAATAAATTTGGTTATTTTGGTGAGATTCGTTTAGATTATAGAGGTATTGTACATGTTAGTGGTACTTATCGTACAGATATGGCATCTACTTTCTCTAATACGAGTTACTCTTACCCTTCAGTTACTGCAGGTGTAATCTTCTCTGAATTGTTCCACCTATCTTCTCCTGTATTCTCTTATGGTAAGTTACGTGGTAACTTTGCACAAGTAGGTAAGAGTGGACCTCGTTACAAATTTGATAGAACTTTTAAAAACATGTCTGCTTTCCCTGATGGTGGTTTTGGATTAGATTCTACTGTTGGTGCTAGTAATGAATTGGAACCTGAGATGACTAGCTCATGGGAGATTGGTGCAGATTTGCGTTTCTTTGATAGTCGTACACGTTTAGATTTAGCGTATTACTCTACAACAGTAGACAATCAAATTGTTACTGTTCGTGTTTCTCCTGCTTCAGGAATGATTCTTCAAACACGTAATGAGGGATCCATTAAAAATTACGGTATTGAAGCTCAATTGCAACAAGATATATTCAGAGGCAAACCATTTAATTGGACAATGGGTATTAACTTTTCTCTTAATAGAGGTAAGGTAGTAGATCTACCCGATGATATTGTTGAGATACAGGGTACACAATATGGTGATGTTTTCCCAACCTCTTACTTGAATGGATCTACCACTGCTTTGTCAGGAAAAGATTATATGCGTTCTCCTGATGGTGATATTCTTTGTAAAGAAGACGGAACACCTATGATTAACCCTGCAAAGAGTGTATTGATTGGTAATCGTGAACCTGATTTCTTAATCGGTATGAGCCAAAAACTATCTTGGAAAAATCTTTCTCTTTCTTTCCTTTTTGACGGTCGTGTTGGTGGAGATGTTATTAACTTAACCAAACGTAGCTTAATCTCCATGGGACAAGATAAATCGTTAGAGAAATATAGAAATAGAGAAGTTATTGTGGATGGTGTAGTAGAGCAAGCAGATGGTTCTTATTTGCCAAATACCACCCCAATGGTTCTTAACGCTACTAACTTGAGTACCTATTTTACAGCTGTTAGTTCTAACTTTATTGAAGATGGTTCTTATCTTCGTTTGAGTTATGTTACCATCGGTTATAACTTCGATAAATTGATTAAGAGCAATCCATATATCAAAGGATTGAAATGTTCAGTAACAGGAAAAAACCTATTTACCTTAACTAAATATACAGGTTCAGATCCACAGGTAGGAACTGGATCAGCAAGTGGAGCTGGTGGTTTTGGTATCGATTACTATCAGGTGCCAAGCACACGTAGTTTTAACTTTACAATTAACGCAACTTTTTAATTCTAGATACAAGAGAAAATGAAAAATTTAAAATACATAGGACTAGCCCTATTGATGTTGTTGTCAGCAACGAGTTGTGAAGATGCTCTGGATAACAATGTTAATCCTGATAAATCATCAACGGCTACTCCACAATCGATGTTACCTGTTGTGGTATTCTATGCCTCTCAAATCAATTATGATCATGCTGAGTATGGCACCTATCTATCCAACACGCTAACTACAGCTAGTAAAAGTCAACGTAACTCTTACGCCTATAAAGGTGGATGGGAATTCTTAACGATGAATAGACACCCACAATGGCGTCGTCATTTTTATGACTTAGGTGCTAACATCAATGAGTTAATTGATATTGCAACAGAGGCTAAATCATACAATTTTGTACTGATTGCACGTTCTATCCGTTTGATGTCTACACAGCTAACCACCGATATGTTTGGGGATATGCCACGTTCAGAAGCATACACCTCTAACTCTCCTAAATATGATACACAAGAGAGCATCTATGAGTGGATGTTACAAGAAGCCGACGAACTGATTGCATTGTATGACGATGCTAGTTGGACCGATGGTATCAACAATATTCCAATTACCTCTTCTATGGATCGTATTTTTAATGGCGATTTGGCTAAATGGCGTCAGTTTACTTGTGCTATGAAAGCACGTATATTGCTTCGTAAGCTACCTAACTTAGATAATACTCCTGAAACTTGTTTACAAATTATTGATGCAGTAGATGCTGCATTAGTTGATTGGGAGGACCCTCGCTATGAATATAATAATGAAAATGCAACAGGTGTTGCTAATTGTCCTTGGGGTCCATCTAAACCAACTATCAATAGTTGGGAGAGTCGATCTAACTTATTAGATAAGGCTATCGTTTCTAAGTATTTTTGTGTAGATGTAATGGGCGTTTTCTCAAAATATAGCTTCTTTAAAGGATATGCAGAAGATCCTCGTTTAGAGAAATTAATGAAAGCTCGTTCCGGTCCAGCTACTGACCCAGCAAAGAAATTCCGTTATTTAGAGAATAATATTGGAATGGGTGTTTCTTATCAAGAGAAAAATTATCCTGATTTATATGAATCCGTATTGACAAGAGATAATTCGTATATCTCTCTTTTCACTAAAGAGGAGCTGTTGCTCATTAAGGCAGAAGCTACTTATTGGAAGGGTGATAAAACAGGTGCTCGTGCTTTAACACTAGAGGCTACTCTTTTAAACATGGAGCGTTTAGGTGTAACTAAAACAGCTTGGATAGAGGAGTATACTGATGGAGACTATAAAACGAAGTATTTCCCAGAAGGTAATGCCTTTACCATCCATCACCTCATGTTACAAAAATACATCTGCATGTATTTGCAACCTGAACAATGGACTGATATGCGTCGTTACTGCTATAGTAACAATGTAAACAAAGAGACCTATGATGGTGTGATTGTTTATCCTACATTAAAACGTCCTTACAACTTATACGAACCTTATTGGGTGGTAGACGATGATGGTGACGGTGCCGTAGACGAGACTTGGATACAACGTATCAACTACGACCCTGAGACAGAGGAGAAATATAACCGATTAGAGTTAGAGCGTTTAGGTGCATACCGAAATGCTGATTGGTTAAAGAAACCCATGATTTGGGCAGTTTATGATGGACAACATAATTAATTACGTAAAAAATAGATCTATGAATAAGATAATAAAATATGCAGTAATGTTTTCGCTTCTATTTAGCGTAGCTAGTTGCGAAATTAATGACCCAATTGATGACTGGGCTAGTATCGGTCAACAACCCGCTCATGTCTATTGGGAATTGCCAAGTACATTGGTTAAAGCAGGCGAGAATGTATCCTTTATTGGTCAGTATTATACCAATGATTTAGCTATTCAAGAAACCTCTGTTTGGTATAATGTAGTAGAAACCAAAGAACTGTCTGCTACTTGTCCTTTGGCTACTAGTATCAACTATTCGTTAGCTATCGATGAGGAAGAGGAAGTTAGAGCTAACCAATTGATTGAAAAATATGCTCATGCAGAAACACTTTGGGATGCTGATAAATCAGCCTATGTGTTGTCCACGGATTTCCCTGTTAGTAACACACTGGGTTTGGTGGAATGGGTAGAACCATCGGACTTTGATGCTACCAAATTTGCAGAGCTTTTCCCAAGTTCTTTTGCTAGTGATTTTAAAGCCGGACTTTTTGAAAAGATATCTATCGATGAACAAATTCCTTCTTATCGTGCAGTGCTAACTACTGCTAGTACAATGACAGTAGAGGAATTTAATGCTTGTGTTGACTCTACCTTTAATGATAATAAAGGAGACTATGATAAGTTTATCAAAGAGGATTGCAAAGCATTGTTGCAAGAGAAATACAATGCTATACCTTTTGAAAATTTGATTTATAAATCTTCAGAGTCTAAATATCTTGTTAGCTATTCTCGTTCTTATAGCTTAAATGCTACGTTTAGAGTATTGGATGAGGATAATAATTGGGGAGTTTCTGAAGCATATACTATTGACGTTAATTAATTTATGAAAACTATGAAACGAATAACAAATATATTATTACTCTCTATGTTCCTTGTGTTAGTTGGGAGCTGTGTGGAGAACGACCCTGTTTATGAAAATTTCCCAGGGGATAAAGTAGCTTTTTCGTATGCAGTAACGGGCGACTATAGCCTAGATTACTTGGTGGGTTCAGCTATTCAGTTTACAAATATCTCGGAAGAAACAGGTGCTGTAACCTGGGACTTTGGAGATGGACAAACTTCTACTGAAGCAAATCCTACGCATAAATATGATGTAGCTGGTACTTACGAAATCTCTTTGACAATTGATGGTGTAGGAGTAGCGAAGGAAAAACTCTTTGTAAGTGATATCCTTTCTACTATTACTACAACTATTGATAGTGAGGTTTGTGAGGTTGCTGTTACACCGGTTAATTTCTCTGTATTTACACCAAATCCAAGTTCCCTTGATTTGACTTATACATGGATTTTACCTGCAGGAACAACCAATGATAAGGGAGAAACCGTTACAGAAATTGTAGCAGCAGACCCTGGTAAATTGATTTTTAATAATGTTGGTTCACAAAAGGTAACCTTAAAAACAAAATTGGGCGAACGTAGTCTGCAAGATGTAGTGGTAAATGTACAAGTAGGTTATAACAAACCTGCCAAGACTATCTACTATGCTGTGAAGAAAGGAAACGTGATGGCTCTTAAGGTGATACCAGAAATTGAAGATGGTATTGGTAATTATCCATTTAACATGGGCGTTAAGTCTGGACAACATCCTATGAATCTACTTTTCAGTGATTCCTCTCTTTATATCTTAGATGCTGGTTCACAATTTGCGTACATCAATGATGAAGATGGTGTGTTAGGTGATGGTGCAATCTCTGTGATGAAAAAAGATGGTAGCTCTGTTTCTGTTATGTTGAGTAACAAAGGCTATGCTTTTTATGATCCTTTCTACGGTTTTATCGACGGAGATAAATTGTATTTCTCTGACCGTAATACCGGTATCCGTTGCATTGATAAATCACTTCGTAACCTATCTTTTGATGTGGACGATAGTCGTTTTGCTTATTTTGTGAAAAATAACTCACTCCTTTATTATAACGCAGGTTATAGTTATGGTGCTATGAATGCTTGTTTTACTAAAACAGCAGATGGTACTTGGTATTGGGCAAAAACATATGGTTCAGCTGGTATCTATCGCTTTAAAGATAGTGATATCTCTGCATCTGACATCGCTGTTGGTGAAGCTGGTAAACCTTATCCTATCATCTCTGCTAATGTATTTATCAAATCGTTTGTGATTGATGAGAGTAGAGGAATGGTTTATTATGCAGTGCGCGATAAAGGTTTCTACAAAGCAACTCTTGCCGATTTCCTAACAGAGGGTAAGATAACAAGCACTAATCCTGGTACCTTGGTACAAGAGATGTCATCCGATAGTGAAGGTGCTAGTGGTGAGTATATTGATATTTGCCAGATGGTTCTTGATACAGATGATGGTTCTGTTTATTTTGGTTATCGTAAAGATGAAGTTTCTACTGTAGCTTCTGGATTGAAAAGATATAACCCAGCAACGAATAAGATTGAAACAGTGATAGATGGAGTAGATATTTATGGTATAGCTATTAATAACGAAAAATCTAAATTGTTCTAATACAAACAGGATGTATCTCCTCAATTCATGTTGAGGAGATACCTTTAATCCTATTTAATATAACGTATGAAAAAAATATTAAGCTTCTTTTTGTTGACGTTCCTAGTGACAATAGTTATGGCACAATCTCCTAAACGAGAATTTCGAGCTACCTGGCTTACAACAGTTTGGAGTATAGATTGGCCACATACAAAAATTACGTCTACGGGAAATGTTTCGCAGATAAACGCACAGAAAAATGAGATGATTCATCTCTTAGATTCTTTAGTTTCTGCACGTATGAATGCTGTTTGCTTTCAAGTAAGAAGTAGAGCCGACGCGATGTACAAATCTAGTTACGAGCCTTGGTCTACCGATTTGGTCTCTACACGAGGCTTGGAACCAGGATATGATCCTCTTGCTTTTGTGCTTGAAGAAGCGCATAAACGTGGTATCGAGGTGCATGCTTGGGTCAACCCCTATCGTTTTGAAAGTCAAACGGGTCAATGGACAGGAGAAGCTGGCGATTATCGCAAAGACCATCCTACATGGGTACTCGACCATAATGGTGCCTCTATCCTTAATCCGGGTATGCCGGAGGTTCGCCAACGTATCTCGGATATTATCGAAGAGATGATTACGAATTACGATTTAGATGGTGTTATTTTTGATGACTATTTTTACTTGTCAGGCACAACGGAAGATCAAGATTTATACGATTCGAGTGATACTAATGGTATGTCTATTGAAGATTGGAGACGTAGCAACGTTAATATGATGGTTTCTAAGGTGTATAATATGATTCAAACCGTTAAACCCTATATCCGATTTGGTGTATCGCCAGCAGGTATATGGGATGTGAATACTGCTATCGCTACTTCATACGGATTAACTTTGCCCGATGTATCGGGCGGATATGCTTATCATGGCATTTATTGTGACCCTATTGCATGGTTGGCAGAAGGTACTGTAGATTATATCTCACCACAAGTGTATTGGACCGTGGGTTCTACCTACGATTATGCCAAACTAACACCTTGGTGGAGTGAGACTGCAGAACATTTTGGTCGTCAATGTTATATAAGTCATTCTATCAGTGGTCTTGTTGCTTCTGCTGCTCCACAGCAAAAAGCACCTCGTTTAGCTGCAGCAGTTGACCCTGCTGATCAGTATAGTGAGGCAGGTATCTCTGAGCTAGAACGAAATATTATTGCACAAAACGCATCGCCATCTACTCGTTCTTTTGGACTCACCGAGGTGGGTGCACAAGTAGGCGTTAATCGTTCTTCCGATTCGGGTGATGCACCTGGTAGTATTTTCTTTTCAACCAATAAGATTCGTACAAAAGGTTTTACTACTTATTTGCGTAACGAAGTGTTTACACAACAAGCAATGGTTCCAGCTATTCATTGGAAGACCAGAGCCGTTGTTGACCCTGTGGTGAGCAATATTGTTAGAGAGAATGCATCTCTATCTTGGGATGCTGCTACGGATAATGTGCGCTATGCTATTTATGCACTACCTACTACAGAAAAGGAGAATGCACTTGCTTATACCTCCTCTTCTTACTATTTAGGTTTATCTTACACTACATCGTTTACGCTACCTACGACACTCGATTTTTCGACCACTACATTTGCTGTAGCCGTGGTAGATAGATATGGTAACGAATATACGCCTGTGGTAATGGGAGAGACAGCTGCTGATCTTGCAGCTCCTCAATTAACATCGCCTGTAGCTAATGCAGCACAAGTAACTCCTTTCTCTTTCCAATGGGAATCGGTTCCATCTGCTATTAGTTATGTATTGCAAGTGGCTACTGATGCCTCTTTTGATACGCTGATTTGCGGTCGTGAGGTGTTAACTACAGCATTTTCTACAGCATTACTTCCACCTTTATCTCAAGGTATCACTTATTATTGGCACGTTAAAGCAAAGGGCATAGGTAGCAGTAGTGATTTTTCGCCTGCTCAATCCTTCTCCCTGCTTACTTTTAAAGTTATTGCACCCGTCTTTGGGGATGATACTGTTGGTTTAACCCCAACTTTCCAATGGAGTGATGTGGCTGGTATTTCTACGTACACCCTAGAGATTTCTAGTACAACTAGTTTTTCTTCTTCTTATCTAGTCTATAGTAAAGAAGTGAGTGCTACGCAATTTGAATTGCCTGCTGGTGTGTTATCTGGCTTAACAACCTATTATGTTCGTGTTAGTGCGATGTTAGAGGGTGATGCGGTTTCTACCCCTATTTCTAGTTTTACTACACAAGAGGTGTTGCCAGTCGATCCACTTATCCTATCGCCTTTGCAGGATGATAATGTAGAGGGTGATCAAGTCACTGTTACTTGGAATAATGACCCCAATGCATTGCAATATCGATTAGAGTTGTCTACTTCTTCTAATTTCCCACGTGGAACAACCATTAAAACACTGGATAAAACCATTGGTAGTTTTACGTTCGAAGATTTAGAAAAGGATACCTATTACGTGCGTGTACGTGCCGATTATAAAAGCTTAGTTGGTTCGTTGGTTGTTACCGAGCATACCGAATGGTCGCCTGTTGTTTCTTTCAACTATTTAAGTGCCGACGGTGTTACTTTACTAAACAATCAGGAATGGTCTGCTTATGTTTATCCCGAACAAGATTCCTATTATTTACATCTATATATGGATGCACCTACGTTGGCTACTATCCGTATCTTTTCTTCTACCGGTGTGCTTGTAAAGAGTTGGAAGCAACAAGCTATACCACAAGGAGATATTACAATAGAATTGATAAACAAAAAATATGTTAAGGGTGTTTATTTTATCGAAATATCTACCCCTAAGAATGAAAAAAAATTACTGAAAATTATAATTTAATAAAAATATTGGATACATTGCAAAACGAAGAATGTATCCGATTCTAGTTTTTTAATTTTAAAATATCATATTATGAAAAAGTTATTACTCACAGTTGCTGCCGTTTTGGCATGCTTCGCAAGTGCAAATGCACAAACAACTGATCCTTCTGTTTATACAGATGTGGACGGTTATAGTTTAAAAAATGTTTGGATCCGCGCGGAAACAACCGGTAATAATCCAACAAATGAGTTGCTAGGTGGTTCTAGTATGTCTAGAGGTATGGCTGTTAAAGATGGTCAAATGCTATTTACATGGCGTAAAAGTACTAAAGTAAGCGACGATTTAACTACTGTAGAACACAAGATTGTTGTACTAGATGGTGCAACAGGTGCTAAAGTAAAAGACGTTGTTTTAGGTGAAGAAATTTTTGGTGATAATGGTTTAGGTAACAATGATATTCAAGTGGACAATGCAGGTAATGTATTAGTTTCTACTTTGGCTGTCAGCTTAAGTACCGCAGGTAATTTCCAAGTTTGGAAAGTAAATATGGAAGACGGATCAGGAACACATCTTTTAAGTAATGTTGAGATGGCTGGTGCTGATGATGCTCCTCTTCGTATTGACGCATTCGATGTATATGGTGATGTAAACGGTGAAGGTATGATTATGGCTGCTATTTCTGGTACTGTTTCAGGTGCTGGTGACTTAGTTATGCGTTGGGACATTACTGGTGGTGTAGTGAATCCAGAACCAACTGTAATTCAAATCCAAAGCTACTATCCATCTACTGTATTAGCTAGTGGAACAGGTCCTCGTGTTTGTATCGTTGACAACGATTATTTCTACTTAGACGGATTTACTGCTGCTCCTGCTTTATATGATATGGACGGTAACATCATCGAAAGTTTCGAATCTGCTCCAGATTTAGCTCCACTTCAGGTAGGTGGTAATGGTGTTGACGAATTCTCTATCAATGGTAAAAACTTCATTGTATATAACTATACAAACACTGTACCTTCTGATAATCCACAGACATGGAGTGTATGTGAGTTAGGTGAAGGAATGACATTTAGTGGCATGAAACAATATTTCATCTTCCCAGCAATGGGTGTTGGTGGCGTTTCTAATCCTGTTCGTACAGCTCTTCCACGTATCGAAGTGAAAGATAATGTTGCTACTCTATATGTATACGCTACTAACTCTGGTTGTGCTGTTTACAAATTTGGTAAATCAGCTGATGTAGATGGTGTTGCTTCAATGGATGTAAATGCATTGGCAATCTCTGCAACCGCTAATGGTGTTGCTATCTCTGAGGCTGCTCAAGTAGAGGTTTACAATTTTGTTGGACAAAAAGTTGCTAGTGCTGTATCTGCTAATTTTGTTGCTCTTCCTGCTGGAAACTACATTGTTAAAGCTACAACTGCTCAAACTTCAACAACTGCTAAGGTTATTGTAAAGTAAAGTTATGATTTATATAGGTTGTGGAATCTTTTTTCCACAACCTATTTTTTTTTGTCTTATTCCATAGATTCTTTGTTCCTTTTTCGTTTTTAAATCTCTGTTGATTAATCTGCTCATTTCGTTAATAGCCCTTTACTATGAAAAAAAATCAAGATAAGCCTAGCTTAGTTGCTGTGGCAAAAATAATCCGTCAATGGTGTTTTAGTGTAGCAGTGGTTCTTTTCTTTTCTGTCTCCACGGCAGGAGCAACCGAACTACTTATTCAAGGTACTACTTTCCAAGTAGATACTTTAGCTGCTATGAAAGTAGGTCCAGGTACATATTATACAGCGGTAAAATATTCTACCAACAGCAGACAACTCCGTGTTTTCTTTGTCTCTGTGGATGTTACCAATCCCTATATGTCTTTTCAAACCGTACTGGCTAAAGATTCTATCGTTACTGGCGAAATCACTTCGCAAATGGCTATCCGAAAAAGTACGGAGGGTAAACAATATATAGCGGGTACAAATGGCGACTTTTTTATGACCACCACTCCTGTTGGTCGTCCTATTCACGGCTTTGTTGCCGATAGTGAAATAGGACTTGTTCCTACCAATACGCCTCACGTGGGCTTTGCTGGGAAAATTCCTTTTATTGATCAACCCTCTTTTGCTGGTAGTGAGGCCAAAATTGGTACTGCTACCTATCCTATTTCTGGTGTTAACTCCACTCGTAATACGGACCAATTAATCGTTTTTAATACCATGAACGGTTACTATACTAAAACCAGTCCATATGGCACCGAGGTAGTGCTCCAATTGGTAGACGGTGCTTCTTGGGCAACCAATAAACCACTATCTTTTAAGGTTATAGAACGAATGGATAATAAAGGAAACACGCATATACAAAAAGGTCAGATTGTTTTATCGGGTCATGGTAAGGCAGCAGACTTTTTAAAATCTTTACAAAAAGATAATATCGTTGAACTTACTTTAAACTGTACATTAAATGATGCACTCTCCTCTTCGAATATCACGGCTCTCTTAGGTGGCGACCGTATGATTTTACAAGATGGCGTTGTGTTGGATAACGATTGGGCCGATTGGCATCCACGTACTTGCGTGGGCTATTCTAGTGACCGCTCTACCTTCTATTTTTGCTTGGTAGATGGAAGAGGTATCTCCTCTGGCGTTTCTACTAAACAACTAGCTGATATTATTAAAAGTGCTGGTGCAAGTACTGCTTTAAACCTAGATGGTGGTGGCTCTAGTGCTATGTACATCAAGAAATTAGGCGTGGTCAACACGCCAAGTGATGGCCAAGAGCGTGCTGTTGCCAATGGTTTGTTTGCCGTTAACACAGCACCAACAGATGCTGTGTTGGCAGCTATCGCTCCAACAAATACCACAATTAAACTGCCTCTATATGGCGAATACACCCCTGTTTTTTATGGTTATAATAAGTATGAGACCTTAATTGATACGAAAGTTAAAGGGGTTAAACTCTCTTGTCCTGCCTCTGTGGGATATATTGTGAACGACACCACTTTTGTTGCTACTGGTGCTAGTGGCACACTTACCGCTACTGTGGATGGTTTATCTACCACCATTAATGTGATTAATAGTGGAAATGTACAACCTGCTCTTCGTCTAACGGAGGTTATAGTAGATGCTGCTCATCCCTATTTGATAGAGGTGCAATCGTTGGTGAATGATAAATGGATACCATTGAATGCGGCTTCTTTTACTTGGAAGATTGCTGATCCTACACTTTGTAAAGTGGAAGAGGGTAAACTTATTGGATTGAAATCTGGTACTACAAAAGTTACGGGTACTTTGGGCGAATTTAGTGTGGAGCTTACCGCAATTGTGCAGTTGCCTGCTTCACAAACCTTGTCTGTAGATCATATGGAAGATTTGTCTACTTGGACTTTAAATTCTAACTCGCCTATTGTTAATCCTACTTTATCGGCGGATGTTTTTCCTGCATCTCTCTCTTTTACCTTTAAAGGGGGCCGTGCTCCCTATTTACAGCTGTATAAGCTGATGCCTATGTATTCTATTCCTAAGGCGATTCGTTTGACCTTTAACCCCGGTGATTTAGCTTTGAGCAAATTGGTTATGTCCTTTAAGGGACATAATGCTGCTGCTGATGTTTCCTATACGATGGATGAATTTACGCCCAATCAAGATAATGTTTTAGAGGTAAAAATGAGCGATATCCTTTCGGATGTGGAGGATAGAGATGCGTATCCTGTGATGATGCAGGGGTGTAAGTTTTATCTCTCTGCAGCAGATAATACTGCGGGTTCCACCTATGCTATTGCCATAAAGGAGTATGCTTTTCTATATGATGACAGTGTGGTAGGTATAGAGAATACCGACTTTGGCTCTACGTTTGTTGTTGCACCAAATCCTGTTCAAAATAAAAACTTAACCATCCTGTTTGATAAGCCCTTAGATACACCTGTTGTTGCAGCTTTGTATGGTTTATCTGGTACAAAAATATTTACACATACTGCTTCGGCTTTAGATAAAAACGAAGTCTCTTTTTCTGTGGCTTCCGTTCCAGCTGGGTGGTATTTATTACAAGTAGGCAATGCCTCTTTTTCTCGTACAGTTAAAGTTATGATTCAATAAGATTTTTAAAACAAGTAAAATGAAACGATTAGTTACAATCTGTCTCTTATGTTGTAGTACCTTAGTGGGTGCACAAATGGTGACGATTACAAAAAACAGTATACTGGAAAAGGTACCGACTCAACAAGCTTTTCACCCTCGCTTTAGTGCGGATGGTGCTTCTTTGTTGTTAACGTCAGAAAATTATAAAGGATTGAGTCATTATAACCTCAAATCGGGTCTCTTAACCACTATCTCTAATGAACAGGGTGCTGGTTATCAGCCCTCTTTCTCTGTAAAGGAGAATAAAGTGCTTTATGTTACCTCTTCTCGCAAGAATGGTCGTTTATATAAAACGAAGAAACAATATTCCATGCAAACGGCAGAGCATAAAGTGTTGAGTGCTCCTAGCAGAACAGTAAAGGTAGAGAAAGCAATGCTTCAAGAGCAAAAGTTTACGGTTTCACTAGAAGATTTAAAGATTGTGGTATATAGAGGAACGGAACGTTCTGTCTTATCACCTATCGAGGGAGTAACCAATTATCTATGGCCTTCACTCTCACCAGACAAAACAAAAATTCTCTTTACAGCCGTTACAAAGGGTACTTATGTTTGTGACCTGTCGGGTACTGTTTTAGCCAAATTGGGGAAACTAAATGCTCCCGTATGGTGTGGCAATGATAAAGTAGTGGGTATGCAAGAAACAGACAATGGAGAGTCTATTCTTCAATCGAATATTGTTCTAATGGATGTAGACGGACAAAAGAGTCAAATCTTATCCGATACAAACACTATTGCCCTTTATCCAGCTGCTAGTCTAGATGGAAAGCATGTTGCTTATACAACTGCTAAGGGCGCACTCCATTTATTAGAAATAGAAACAAAATAATGCATCATAAAATGATTAACCAAATACAAAAAATGAAATGGTACGTGATAGGTTTGCTATTTCTTCTACCTTTTCAACTTGTTGCGCAAGATTTATCGGGCGTAAAAATATTTGTCAACCCAGGTCATGGTGGGTTTGACAGTGACGATAGAAATATAACAATTCCTCCCTTTTCACAAGGCGATCCTAATGGTTTTTGGGAATCACAAAGTAATTTTGATAAGGGTATTCAGTTGCGTGAATTATTACAAAATGCAGGAGCAACGGTAGTGATGTCGAGAAATTCGAATGCGCCTACAACAGATACCTATTCGGATGATACTCCTCTAACGCAGATTGTTGCGATGGCTAATGCATCTAATGCAGATTATATGCTATCTATTCATAGTAATGCAGGGGCAGGAACAGCCAATCATGTGTTACAGCTTTATGCTGGTGTAGACCCGGATGATACAAACACTTATTATACCGCTACTCCCTATTCCGACGAGGGTAGAGCAGTGAGTACTATTATCGCAAACAATCTTTATTCCAATCAAACTTCGGTGTGGACCTCTTCTATCTCTGTACATGGAGATAAAACTTTTGCACGTACGGCGATGGGATGGAGTAATGGTTATGGCGTTTTGCGCGGATTACAAGTTCCGGGATGTATATCCGAGGGTTCTATGCATGATTATATTCCTGAAACCTATCGTTTGATGAATATGGACTATAAATGGCTAGAGGCTTGGCATTTCTTTAAATCTTTCTGCGATTATTTTGAGGCGGGAGATATCACTTCTGGTAATATAGCAGGTACGATACACGATAGTCGTCTTAAAAATCTCTCTAATTATTATAAGAAAGCTGGTTCAAGAGATGAGCTTTTGCCTTTGACAGGAGCAACTGTTACTGTACAACCTGGCAACTTGACGTATACTACGGATGAACTATTTAATGGTTTCTATCTCTTTAAAGCTTTAGAACCTGGTACCTATACAATGACCTTTGAGAAGGATGGTTATTTAGCACAGACACAAAGTGTGGAGGTGAAGGAAAACGAAACCACCTATTTTAATGCGCTTCTTAGTCTTGAACGCTCCGACCCTCCTGAGGTGATTAGCTATTCACCAAATGTTGCAATAGATGAACCTGTTACTTGTGCTACTCCTCTTGTTTTTGAGTTTAACTACGATGTGGATGTAGTCTCTGCTGAGAATGCATTCTCTATCTCTCCAGATGTGGAGGGTGTTATCTCTTTTGAAGATAGTCAGCACCGCATGATCTTTACGCCTACTAAGCCTTATGAGGTTTCTACTATTTATACCGTAACCCTAGATAAGAGCTTACAACATCCTGGTAATATCTCTATGACAGACGATTTTACGTTCCAGTTCTTATCTGGCGACCGTAATGAGTTATTGTTTTTAGCTCAAAGTCCAGCTCCTAATTCTGCACTATATTATGCTTCTCCTAATTTTGAATATCGATTCGATAAAGAATTGAATACGCTTAACGTTAGAGACGCTATAAAAGTATACGATGCAGAGGGTAATGAGTTAGCTAAAAATGCACGTTCTATCAAGTCTAATAAAGTAGCTGAACCTTATGGCTCTACTGCATTCACACTCTTGAAACCTTTAGTTCCTGGTGCTACTTATCAGGTAACAATGGACAAAGGGGTGGTAGATATAGATGGAATAGGTGTCTTCGAACCTATTAGCTATACCTTTACGGCGTCCACTATACTTGAGTCGGATAAACCTGTGCTAGAAGATTTTGAATCGGCAGATGGCTTTGCCTACGATTCTTCAGCTAGCTCTTTAGTGAAGAGTGCTTCGGTTAGCAAAACCTCTAAGAAACTCTCTGGCTCTTATGCTTGTTCTTTTGCTTATTCTTTTGAACAAGCGGGAGCAAAAGTAACCTATACCACCACCACTCCTGCTGTACAGGTTATGCGTGATAAGGTAATTGGTTTACATATCTTCGGCGATTTATCGGGCAACACATTAATGTTACAGCTAACTGGCTCTAATCAAGATGTACAATGGGTATCGTTTACAGATTTAGATTTCTTGGGATGGGGCTTTAGAGAGTTGCAATTATCGCAACTTCCTGCAGGTGTTACCTATACGCTTACTGGCATCCAATTGGTACAGTCGGGCGTAGCTATTCAATTAGCAGGAGCGTTCTATCTCGATGATTTATTGATTTATGATTCCCCACTTTCTTCTATCGAAGATTTAGCGACTCACGCTATTCAGGTTACTCCTAATCCTGCTACGAACAGTATTCAGGTAAATGGGGCAGCAGCTGTTGAACAACTCTCTTTGTATTCACTTAACGGAACCCTTATCCGATCGGTTAGTGCACAAACCCGTATGGATGTAGGCGATTTAAGTAGAGGTAGTTATGTGTTACGCATTGTATTGCCAACCACTACTCTTTCTACGGTTGTATTACTTATTCCCTAGTGCATAAATAGTTTAATAACCAGGGAGCTGATCTCTATCGGTTCCCTGGTTTCTCTCTTATTTTGATGAAAAACACTTTCAAGACATTTTCGTTTTTTAGAACTTAATATATTTGGCTTTTATTTTCGTAACACACTTAAATCTTAAATGTATGTCTCCACTACTCGTCTTGTCAACTATAGTACTCTACTTCTTTGTGCTATTTTTTGTTTCCTATATCACTGGTAAAAAGGCCGATAATCAGGGCTTTTTTGTAGGAAATAGAAAATCATCTTGGTATGTTGTTGCTTTTGCAATGATAGGGTCTAGTATATCTGGCGTTACTTTTGTATCTGTTCCAGGTATGGTTGTAACCAGTAATTTTGCCTATTTGCAAATGATATTAGGCTTTTTTGTAGGGCAGTTGATTATTGCCTTTATACTAATACCGATGTTTTACCGGATGAATGTTGTTTCTATTTATGAATATTTAGAGGAACGATTTGGATTATACTCGCATCGAACAGGTGCTTGGTTCTTTTTTATCTCCAAAATGTTAGGTGCAGCCGTTCGTCTCTACCTTGTTTGTGTCGTATTTCAGTTGCTTATCTTTGAACCTTGGGGATTACCTTTCTGGATGAATGTAACTTCTAGTATTCTTTTGGTTTGGTTATACACCTATAAAGGTGGTGTTAAGACACTAATTTGGACCGATTCATTAAAAACATTTTGTTTGATCTTATCTGTGGTACTTTGTATCTATTTTATCAAAGATGATTTGAATCTAACTGTTTCAGGTATGTTTACCTCTATTATAGATAATGATATGTCTCGTATCTTTTTCTTTGACGATGTAAACAGTAGAAGCTACTTCTTTAAACAATTCTTGGCGGGTATCTTCACTATGATTGCTATGACAGGATTAGACCAAGATATGATGCAACGTAATTTAAGTTGTAAGAACTTTAAAGATGCTCAGAAAAATATTATGACGAGTGCGGCTATGTTAATACTAGTGGTTACTCTCTTTTTAATGTTGGGTGTTTTACTCTATTTATATGCTGCAGCTCACGGAATAGCTATTCCTGAAAAAACAGACGAACTGTTCCCATTGATTGCAAACGAAAGTGGTTTACCAGCTATAGTGGGTATCTTATTTGTGCTGGGACTGGTTGCTGCAGCTTATTCGGCTGCTGGATCTGCTTTAACCTCTTTGACTACCTCTTATACGGTAGATGTGTTACAAGCAACCAAGAAAAAAACAGAACTACAAGTTACTCATCTACGTAAAAACGTACATGTTGGTATGTCTATCGTTATGGGATTTACGGTATATCTCTTTTATTTGTTCAATAACACGAGTGTGATTGATGCTGTATATGTTTTAGCTAGTTATACCTATGGACCTATTCTAGGTTTATTCGTTTTCGGATTGGCTTGCAAAAAGAGTGTTTACGACCGTTTCATACCGCTTGTGGCTGTTTTATCTCCTGTGCTTTGTTACGTGTTACAGACCCATTCAGAAGAATGGTTTAATGGATATAAATTTAGTTATGAATTATTGATTTTTAATGCTGCATTTACTGTTCTTGGCTGTATTTTGCTAATTAAACCGGGAAAGAAGATTAAATAGTTGAATTGAAATGATAAAATAACAAAATATACGTTTGAAACATGAAAATAAATCCCTATATTTTGCAAAGCAACTTGTTTTTGAATAGCTTTGTAGCGTATAGGGAAATTATAAGAGGAATATGAAAAAAATAGTTTTTTTTTTATTGTTGGTTAGTGTTGTTGGATTGAATGATACTTCAGCCCAATCTCTAGGAAAAATATATAAAGATTCAATAGCTAGCTATTTGTCTTCATATATGAATGACCTATTAGTGGGTAAGCCTAAGGTGACGAGTATCCGTGTCAATTCTTCTCGTAAGACTGTTCGTGTCTCTTTAAATAATCAATGTTCTTATATCCCTTTCCGACAGGGAAATGTAGCTACTATCTATAAAGATGTTGCAGCTATCTTACCTGCAAAATACCGCTCCTATAAATTGACTATCTTTGCACAAAGAAAACCCATCGAACAATTGGTGCCTGGTGCTTTGAGCAAACATTTTCAGCAAAAAAATAAAATACCACTTATTCGCTCTCTATCGCGTCGTTACCAGCCCACAAAAGGTTTATTAAACCGACATATTGCGCTCTGGCAGAGTCATGGCTTTTATTATGAACAATCTCTCTCTCGTTGGGAGTTTCAACGTGCACGCGTTTTTCAAACAGTAGAAGACCTATATACGCAGAGTTATGTTGTTCCTTTCTTAGTACCTATGTTAGAAAAAGCGGGGGCTAATGTCTTTATGCCAAGAGAACGCGACTGGCAAACTCATGAGATTATTGTAGACAACGACCCTGGCGTTGATTCTGGCGATTCTTATCGCGAAACAAATGGGGCACAACAATGGAAAAGAGGCGATGGTGCTGGCTTTGCACATAAACGTTGGACCTATACTACACAAAATCCTTTTCAAGAGGGTACCTATCGACAGATAGCAACCACTAAGGCTACGCAGAAAACAGCTACTGTATCTTGGGCTTTTAAAGTTCCAGTAGCGGGTGAATATGGCGTCTATATATCTTATAAATCGTTGCCTAATAGTACAAAAGATGCGCATTATACGGTCTATTACAAGGGTGGAAAGAGTGAATTCAAAGTTAACCAAACAATGGGTGGTGGCACATGGATCTATTTAGGTCGCTTTGCCTTTGATGCTTCCTCTACAGATAAAGCACGAGTTGAACTCACCAATGCATCTGCTGAGGAGGGTCGTGTCTTAACGGCCGATGCCGTAAAGATAGGTGGTGGTTATGGTAATATAGCACGTTCTTCTGCTATCTCTCCTGCTGAGGTGAGCGGTTATCCTCGTTTTACTGAGGCAGCTCGCTATTGGATGCAATGGGCTGGTGTTCCTTCTACCGTATATTCTATTACCGAGGGCGAGAGTGATTATAAAGATGACTATAAATCGCGCGGTGAGTGGGTTAATTATATGGCGGGTGGTTCTTCTGCCCTCTCTAAAGAGGAGGGATTGCATATCCCTATCGATTTAGCTTTTGCTTTTCACTCCGACGCAGGTACTACGCCTAACGATTCTATTATTGGTACATTAGCCATCTACAATACGGATGGTAATAAGAAATTTGAGAATGGTTCTTCTCGTTATCTATCGCGCAACTTAGCCGATATGGTGCAGACACAGATTGTGAATGATATTCGTCGTTGTTACGAGCCTATTTGGTCTCGTCGTGGCTTATGGAATAAGGCATACAGTGAAGCAAGTACGCCAAAGGTACCTACTATGTTGCTGGAGCTTTTGTCGCATCATAACTTTGCAGATATGCGTTATGGTTTAGACCCCAACTTTAGATTTTCTGTAGCGCGTTCTATTTATAAAGGGATGTTGCGCTATCTTTCTATGCAGTATAATCAACCTTATGTGGTACAACCTCTTCCGGTAGATCATATGCAGTTGCAATTTGTAAATAGTGGCCAAGTAAAACTTTCTTGGCAACCCGTAGTAGATACTTTGGAAGCCACAGCTAATCCTACTTCGTACATTGTATATACACGTGTCGGAAAAGAGGGTGCCTTTAATCAAGGAGAAGTATGTAAAGGTACTTCGCTGGTGTTGACACAGTTGCCTGGTGTGTCTTATAGCTATAAAGTGACTGCTGTTAACGATGGTGGAGAGAGTTTTCCTTCCGAAATTTTATCGGCCTATAGAGCGATTGATGAAAAGGGTGTTGCTTGTATTGTCAATGGTTTTGACCGTTTGAGTGCTCCTACCTCTATGGTTTATAGCGATACCTATGCTGGCTTTAATGATGCTGATGATCATGGTGTTCCCTATATATATGATATCTCTTATTGTGGCAGTCAGTATGAATGGAATAGAGATGTACCTTGGACCGACGATGACGCACCTGGCTTTGGTACGAGCCGCTCCAATTACGAAACAAAGGTTATTGCTGGTAACACCTTCGATTATCCTATTATTCATGGTTCATCTATTGCTAAAACAGGCTATTCCTATGTCTCTTGCTCTGATGAGTCGGTAGAGGATGGAATGGTTTCACTTGCCCCTTATCGCTTTGTCGATCTTATCTTAGGAAAAGAGAAGGAGACGGTAATAGCTCGTGGGGTAAAAGCTCCTCGTTATAAAACCTTTACAGCAGATATGATAAAGCGATTAACGGCTTATTGTAATGGTGGAGGTAATCTTTTGGTTAGTGGTGCTTATATTGGTACCGACCTTTGTGACAAGAAAGAGCCAGTAGCGAGTGACGTTTCGTTCCTCAAAAATATTTTAAAATTTAGTTGGCGCACTAATCATGCTGCAATAGTTGGCGATGTGAAGTGTGTTAACTCTCCTTTTGCCTCTTTTAAAGGTCGTTTTTCTTATCAGGATAAATTGAGCGACAAGTGCTATGTCGTGGAATCGCCAGATGCTATTGAGCCCGTTAAAAAAACGCCAAATAATTATACTATTATGCGATATGCTGTTAACAATTTAAGTGCAGCTGTAGCTTATAGAGGTGCGTACCATACCGTAACAATGGGCTTCCCCTTTGAAACCATTAAAGAGGATACTGCAAGAGATGTATTGATGCAACAAATTGTGTCGTTCTTCTCCTCTAGTAATACACCTAAACAGAATAAATCTATACCTAAAAACAAATATAAAAACAAAAAATAAGTATGAAAACAATGATTAATTGCTTCATTCCCTATCAGGGCGCAGAGCAGGCAAAAGAGACAATCTTAGGATTACAAGCTTCAGCCTACGTTAGTAAAATCTTCTTGATGACTACACAAAAAGATGCAGAAGCTCTTCCAGGAACAGAGTTGTTTTTAGTGAAAAACCTAACAAGCACTGAAACAGTACGCGCTATAGCTGAACGCTCTGATGCAGCTTATACATTAATTTATACCAAATATACACAACTTCAGTTGGGCCTTTTTGCCATAGAACGAATGTTGAACATAGCACAAGATTCGCAAGCTGCTATGCTTTATGCAGACCGATATGTACAGAAAAACGGAAAGAAAGAGAATGCACCTGTTATTGATTGCCAATTAGGTAGTTTGCGTGACGATTTCGATTTCGGTGCTCTTCAGTTATTGAATGCTACCGTGTTGAAAAAAGCTGCAGCATCTATCCAAGAGGAGTATGCGTTAGCGGGTATGTATGCACTTCGTTTAGCTGTTAGTCGTTTAGGCGAATTGGTTCATATCAATGAATACCTTTATACAGAAGTGGAGCAAGATATACGTAAGAGTGGCGAAAAGATTTTTGATTATGTTGACCCTCGCAACCGTGCCTCACAGATTGAAATGGAAAAAGCTTGTAC
>Ga0172378_10001048_pt1 | contig 25123 bp, 14 predicted proteins | sample GrowelOW332metaG_FD_119755 | JGI IMG/M metagenome (GOLD analysis project Ga0172378, IMG submission 119755) | Groundwater microbial communities from an aquifer near a municipal landfill in Southern Ontario, Canada - Pumphouse #3_1 metaG | ecosystem: Environmental > Aquatic > Deep subsurface >... | reverse complement strand
TTACCAAATAACTAAAAATAGAAAGAGAGAAAATGAAATCATCTTCGGGTTTATACACAAGCCGATTAGAACTCTTTCTCGAATGAGTAATGGAATTATCTCTTGGGGACAACTTGAAGGAATTATTTCAATGTTTAATGGCAAATTTTTCAAAGGTTGTTCAAGATTCATATCTGAGGGGCACAAAAAGAAATTGACGGTTAAACTATATAAGAAAAAGTATCAGCAGGAGTAATATTGAAAAATATAAATTATACAAAGGCAAGTAGGTCATTTTATTTTGTATTTTTGCCGAGGATCACGTTTGGTTTATTCTTTGACTTAATTAATTGAATATTATTATTAAGTTATAGTTTGTATAAAAAAGAATCATTACGGCTGTTAAATTCTCAAGAAGTACATAAGAAAATCGTATTGACAAAATAGTCAACAAATATAAGAATGTTAAAATGCTTTTTCAATAAATATTTAATTTACAATTAGTCAAAAGTTATACGAATGGTACTAATACTTTCGAAAGTTACATTTGTCACTTTTTAGCAATTTTGTTAATCTTGTAACCGCTTTTATTGTGCTACATTATTAATGTAAGCATTTACTTTTTTATAAATGATATGTTAGCAGCAAAATACATAAAGATATTTGCCCAACTATGATTTAAATTCATGATTTCTTGAAAATAAAAAGTGATAATTAAGTATGGGGGTTCATATGAACAAAAAAACAAAAAAAGCGATTGGGATAACAGGATTTGCATTAGCATTTGCGTTGATAGCAACATTAAATGGAGTTTGTTTATCATATAGTGATGTTTTAAACCAATGGGCTTCAATTACTAATGTTGATGTTGATGATGATGAATTAAGTGATTTAATGGACAATGGTAAAAGTATTGCCAACGACATTGAGTCAGAAGGGGCTGTCTTAACACAAAATAAAAACAATGTTTTACCTTTAGACATTGATAAAGTTTCCAAAGTCAATGTGTTTGGATGGGGCTCTACTCAATGGGTTCATAGTGGAAGTGGATCGGGTCAAGTTGTTACCGAGGATGAAGATTTGCTTGATGCTCTTGACGATTATGGAATAGAAACTAATAGTGAGCTAACTGACATGTATAGTGATTTTTTGGGAACCAGGCCATATTTTGACACTGGGACTCTACATACATACGCTTCGGAATTTTCAGTTTTATACGAACCAAATGTTTATGATACTAGATATTATTCTGATGATATTTTAGAAGATGCTGAAGCTTTTTCTGACACTGCCATTGTTGTATTAACTAGGGTTAGTGGGGAGAGCAATGATTCTCCTAAAGAACAATATTATTCTAATACAAAAAGCGGCACAAACATCAAAACGGAGACTGAAAGAACGTACTTGGATATTTCGCAGGATGAAGAAGATTTATTGGATTACGTTTCCGACACATTTATAAATACTATTGTAGTTATTAATTCTACTAATATGATGAATTTAGAATACGTCGAAAGATATGAAAATATTGATTCTTGCCTATTTGTTGGAGCAACGGGGGAAGCCGCAGCTAGTGTGATACCGGAAATGATATACGGAGAAGTTAACCCTAGCGGAAGATTTACTGATACATATCCATACGATTTAAAATCTATACCTAGTTATGCGAATTCTGGGCCGGATGACATAAATGGTGATTGGGGAGTTTATTCGAATAGTTCGGGTTACTATCCTGCCGATGGAACTACAAATGGGAATACTGGAGACAATTCCACATATCCTGGTGCTGCGTATGTAGACTATTCAGAAGATATTTACTTAGGTTACAAATATTTTGAAACCGCTAATGTGGAGGGATATTTTGACGATGTGAATAACGATTACGGACAAGGATATGACGGAGTCGTCCAATATCCATTTGGTTATGGATTGAGTTATACAACATTTAAACAAAGCATTAGTGGACTTTCTAAAACTCGAAATTCCAATTTGACAAACTCAGATGAAATTACGATTGATGTCAGTGTCGAAAACACAGGCGATGTGGCAGGACAAGATGTAGTGCAGTTATACTTAACAAGACCATATACAGCGAATGAAATTGAAAAGCCGGAAGTTGAACTTATGGATTTTGGTAAAACTTTAACACTCGAACCTGGGGATACTGAAACAGTAGAATTAACTATCAGCGTTAGCGATTTCGCTTCATACGATTGTTATGATAAAAATAATAATGGCTTTGCCGGATACGAAATAGAAGAGGGAGAGTATCAATTAAAAGTGATGCAAAATTCCCACTCTCTAATAGAAGATAACGATGCAATAATATCGTATAACGTTGCTTCTGATATTCAATTAACAGAAGATCCAGTTAGTGGAAGCACAGTCAAAAATAGATTTTTAGACACTTCCTCAGATGGAATATCTATTGATGGAGCGAGTACTAATCAAGACATTATGTATATGTCAAGAAATGATTTTGACGGAACTTTCCCTTCAGAGACAACACCTAATAGAGAAATGTGTCAGGAATTAAAAGATACGAATTTATATAGTGCTGAAGATGCTACAAACTTTATTAATGACGATGATGAAGATATTACAACAGGTGCTAAAAATGGACTTAAAGTTTATGCGAGTGGAGAAATAACTGATTTGGGTCTCGAATTGGGCTCTGATTTTAATGATGCCCAATGGGACGATGTATTAGATCAACTGACTACGGATGAATTGATAGACTCAACGCTTCACGGATACGTTCACAACGAAAATATTGATAGTATAGGCAAACCTTATACTGTTGAAGTTGATGGTCCGTCACAAATCGGAAGTTTTAATGTTTCTAAATCTGGTGTTGGTTATCCAAATGCCACTGTTTTAGCTCAGACCTTTAGTAAAGACTTGTCCTATAAATTTGGCAAACAAGTAGCTAAGGAAGCACAATATTGCGGATATGATGGATGGTATGCCCCCGGATGCAACCTTCACAGATCTCCTTTTGGAGGAAGAAACTATGAATATTATAGTGAAGATGCATATTTAAGCGGAATGATGGCTGCTTACACTATAAAAGGATCGCTTAACATTGGCGTTTATGTCTATTTGAAACACTTTATAGTATACGAACAAGAAACATATCGAGATGGATTATATACATGGATAACTGAACAAAATTTAAGAGAAAATTATTTAAAGCCTTTTAAAATTGCGGTTCAGGTCGGAGGTTGTACAGGTATAATGACCTCTTATAACCGTTTAGGCGCAACTTGGGCATCAGGCAATATTGATTTAATTTCAGGAGTTCTATACGACGAATGGGGTTATAACGGAGCGGTAATTACCGACTATGCAGATCACCATGATTATATGAATATGGATCAAGCTTTAAGAGCTGGAACTACATTGTACATGGATGGGTATTTAAACGATGGAACATATCAATATGAAACATCATCGAATACTTTTAAACAAGAATTACGGGCTGCTGCAAAAAGGAATATTTACACATTCTTAAACGCTAAATACCAAGCGAAGGTATATTACGAAATTGGTGATGACCAATTCGCACCTGTTCACAAAGGTGAATCTTTCCAATATTGGAAATACATTTTAGGAGGAGTTGATACTCTAGCATTAATAGGACTTGGAACATGGAGTTACTTTTTATTCTTTAAGAAGAAAAAAGTAAAAGAGTGAGTTTGAATATTCAATGAAAAAAACATATATTTTCTCACTAATATCATCGGTAGTTATTTGTTTATTAAGCAGTTGTGATTTTGGAATAATAGCCAGTTATAAAACAAATTCTATATATAAAACTTCTGGCGATATGACGTCGTTATTAGAATTTAAAGATAACGTTGAGATCGAAAATGGCAATAAAAGTATTTTAAACAATGTAATTTCAATCGATACAACACTGCAGCAAGAAGTGGATATGTTTGGAGGAGCGTTAACTCATTCCAGTGCATATTTATTGATGAAAGATAAACAAGGAGATAAAAGAGAAGAAATACTCAAAGATTTATTTTCTGCTGAAGGAGCCAATTTTAATGCGATTCGCGTTCCGATTGGATCTAGCGATTTTCACAGTGAAGACCATTTCTTTACATGTTGCGATACAAAGGGTAGTGATAGCGATTTATTAGAAAATTTCACGCTTTCTCACGATGAAAACATATTGAGTGTAATTAAGGAAATCTATGAGATTAAACCTGATTTAAAAATAATAGCTGCACCGTGGAGTGCACCGGCGTGGATGATGTTGAATGCAAGGACATCTAGTATGGATTTAAATGGTTATGCTTTGTGCAACGGAACGCTCAACAACCAATATATTTCTAACTATGCTGAATATTTAATTAAATTCATTGAAGGCTATCAGGAAAACGGAATCACGATAAATTATTTAAGCTTAATTAATGAACCTTTGGTTGAATACACCGATTATCCAAGCATGCAATTGCCTTCTGATGTAGCGGTTAAAGTATCTATAAATATTATCAATAAATTACCAGGATATACTAATTTAATAGCTTATGACCACAACTGCGAAGAGGCTATGTATACATATTTATCTGATGAATTTTACACCAAAAACATGGACGAAAATTACCGGAATATTGCAATTCATGGTTACGGTTCTGAATCCATTCCAAATGCTTTACCTAAATTAAGGACTTTATATCCAGATAAAAAAGTCTACATGACCGAAATTACTGAATATGAACATAATTCTACATTTTCTGACGATATTATGTACGCCGCAAGAAATACATGTATCATTCCTTACAACCTTGGACTTTCTGGAACAATTTATTGGAATTTAGTATTGAACAGTCAAGGTGGACCCAATCTCGGACAATATTCTACTTGTTATGGGATTGTCAATATGGATTTTGAAGAGAACGGTAGTATTTCGTACTCTAAGAATCCTGCTTACTATGCTTTATCGCACGTTTCTAAAGGATTAAATATATCCGATTCTATTGTTGTTAATGCGCTAAGGATAAGCACCAATAATGAATATTTACAAGGTGCTGCATTCAAAACTTCCGATAATTTATATGAAGTTTCTCTAGAGAATACAAGCGATAATTTACTGGAATTCGAAGTCGTCTTTGAAGATTACTCCTTCAGTTATCAAATTGAAGGAAACACGTTAATTACTTTTACATTTTAAGGAGGAAAATAAAATGAAAAAAAGCAAAATGTTATTTCCGTTATTAGTCTTATCGTTCGCTCTTACTTCATGTGGAACTACAACATCTTTGGTGCAAAGTTCAACTGAAAATTCAACTAGTGTTACAGAAAATTCAACTGAAGATTCAACTAGTGTTACAGAAAATTCAACTACTTCTTCAGAAGTATCTTCAGAAGAAATCTCATCCGTAGTAGAAAGCAGCGAGAACATTTCTAGTTCTGAAATTGCCGATGTCGATACGTTTGATGTTGTTGATGCTGGATTAGTTGTAGAAGAAGGAAAAGCTTATTTCAATATTAGTGGTCACTACAATAGAGAATTAACTGTCAATAATCCTAAAATTTATGTTAGAAATGGCGACGAAGGAGAATCTTCTTTCTCTCAAAGTATTACATGTGATTCGACGACAGGTCTATACAATGCAAAGGTAGACCTTACTGATATGACAAATGATGCTTGGCACGATGTTAAAATATTTTTAGATGAAGACGGAGAGGCTACAGGCGAGGTTAAAAAATCAACGTTGCCGGATGGTGTTTATGATGAATCAATCACAATTGATTACCCTGGGATTGATAATATGACAAAAACATTTAGATTTGCGGAGTGGGACGATAATTTAAAGATTTATGTTGAAAGCATAGATTTACTTGAAACTAGTTTTGATGATATGCAATTTATCGTACAAGATGAAAAAGTATATTTTCAATTAACTGGTATTAATTCTCACGAAAATGGAAAATTAATTTTAAAGGATGGCGATACGTCATATGAATATTTAGATACAGCATCCGAATTTGTAATTGGTGATGAATTTAATTTTGTCGCGATGGTTGATGTTACGGACATTCTTAAGGATGGCGGAAAATTCGATATAAAGTTTGGTTACACTGATTCTGCAGGAACTTCTCAAGAGATGGAAGCCACAAACAGCACATTTACAACAGCACCGAAAATGGAAGGTGTTAGTCTTGATGGTGTTAACTATGTGTTTAGAGTTGATACTTGGGAAGAAAATAGATACTATAAAATCGCTAGTAATACTGACATGTTCAGCGTTGATACAATTCAACTTTCGGTAACGGAGGGAATTGTAAACTTACACGTTCAAGGAGTTATTAACACGACTGCATCTACAGATGATTTGAATATAACTTTATCTGGAACAGAATTAAGTTTAGTGGATGAAGATCAGGATTTGAGTGAAAATAATTATTACATAGCTGATTTTGATGTTACAAATATTCCTCTCTATTCCGATATTACTGAATGCGATGATCAGGGCGCTGTTAAAGTGAGAAATGGAACAACGGATTTAAATAGTATTTGGACGGGTGATTGGTCTCATAGAAATGACATTACCGAAGTATCGACAGAATCATTCAATTACTTACTTGAAGGGGTTTTGTGGGGACAACTAGCCCTTAAAAAAACAGCGATAATATAATATATAGAAGTTTATGAAAGGGAAAATATGAAAAAAAATAGATTATTACTTGTGCTAACATTACTTGTTTCAAGCTCTATCGGTTTGACAAGTTGTGGCGATGAAACCACCAGTGCTACATCAATAACTCCTACAATTTCTTTACCATCTTATAAGTTGAGAAATATAACAGTTGATGTAACTAATGATTTCACTTACGATATATCATTTAAACCGACAGAGACCATAAAAGAAGATATAAAATTCTACACATCGTCAAATTCAACTTACAGTTCATCAGATGAAGAAATTAATGTGAGTTTAGCCGATGAGGTATATTCGTTTAATTATAGCGAAAGCTCTAATGATTTCTATATTCTTATGGTGGGTGGAGTAGATAATGATGTTTATGCTAAGCAAAACATTGTTATTCCTACATTTAATGCGAACATAATAGATGGAACTGGTGAAAATGAAGGATATGATATCGTTACATTCTCTTATCTCGACAACGGATATGGAAGTGAAACTTTCTTCGATGATGAGGGTGTAAATATTTATCGTTCATCATCTATTGAATTTAATGAATCCACCGCTACTCTTGTTGAAGAAAATGTTACGATTGCAAATGAATTTGACATTGAATCCGCGGAGGGCGAAAATTACTATTTCATTCAGGCTTCTAGCAACGGAGGAATAGCAACTTACACTTCACAGGCGTTTGAAAAGAATATTAAGTTTGGTTCTGATTTGATTTCTATTACTGGAGTTGAAATGACTTCAAGTGATTCTATTTATTTAGATGTAAAAGGAACTTATTTAACTTCTAAATCATTAGATAACGCTAAATTTAGTTTACTATCAAGCGTAGATAATTCTTTAGAATCATCTTCTATCGTTGCTGAAAGTGATAATAGTTTTACAACATCATTTGATTTGACTAAACTTTCAACTTCTGATACAACATACACTGCATATATTCAATTCGGAGCAGGTATATTTTATGAAATTCCTTATAGTGGTGCTGGAGAAAATGTAAATACAAAGAATGTATACGATAGTAAAATATATGGGTATTCTAATGTGGATGATTTGCTTGGAGTTAGTTATCAAGACAAAGGAGCTGTGAATGTTTTCTCTGCGAAATTTGATTTAGAAGATGGTAATCCATATTTTGTAGCAAATGGCATGTATGATAAGACTTTGTTTACCGATGGGTCAGAAGGTGTTATTTATAATCCAATCCTACTCGTTAATAACGATCAGGATGATTCGGTTGATAATAACGAATACGCGTTAACTCTCGATGAAGAAAATGGAACGTTCGAAGTAAAAGCTGATCTTTCTTCGCTGAGTAAACTAGGCTCTTGGTACAATGTTAAATTGTATTTCAATACAACCCTAGCAACCAACGATGAAGGTAACGAAGTGTATTTATACGATGCTACATATGAGTTTTCTCAAAACGATTGTTATGACTTGGATTCAACAGTGTTGGATTCAGATACATTTTATCAATATGGATTTCAAACTTATGCGAGTTTCTTGAAAATTTACTATACTGATGCATCTAGTAATATCACCAGTTGGAATTACGTTAGAAAAGATAGTGAAGTATATTTGAGATTAGAAGGAACTTACAGAAGAGGAAACGAATCTCGATTTGATGTAACATCAGGAGATGAACACTATTATGGTGATGTTATTCCCGATGTAGAAACGTATGAGTTCATTTCAGATATTAATGTTAATTCGATACAAGCTGCCGTAAATTACAGCGTTTATTGGAGATATGCTTCAGGCGGTTCTGATGAAGTTACAAATAAGTATATTGACAAACCCAACGCAATTGCTTCTTCAAGCGATGGTTATATATATTGTGTTAAACAGGAAGCGTGGGAAGAAAATAGATATTATAAAGTATACAAAGATCAAGATACGGCAAAAGCAAATCAAGTGAATTTTGAAAATAGTGCAGATAATAATCCTGAATTTATTATATCCGGAACAGTAAACAGCGAAGCAGCAAATAAAGATCTGTATCTTCAATTTGCAGTGCTTGATTCGTCAGAAAATGCTTTTTACAGCGAAGTAAATTTAGATTCTGATTTTAATTTCTCAGTTAAAACAGATATTTCTGCAATTACTGATAAGGACGTATATTATGAAGTGACATTGGTTGAAAAAATCAACGGAGAATATTTGGATATCGCCAGTGGCGAAAATGAATATTGTGGATTTTACGATGAATATATGCCCTTGAATTTCACTGAAAATAAGCTACTCACTGACAGCGGTACTTATAGAGTAAATACTCATACAGGTGAAGACAGTCTTTGGTCTCTGTATATTTATTTATCATAGTGATTGTTGCCGTTTATACAATGTTACAAGAGCACTCTTATTAGAGCGCTCTTGTCTTTTTACGAAATTGAAAGGAAAACCATGAAACATAAAATTTTACATACCTGCATATTTACAATAGTATCTGGATTATTGATTGCTTCTAATTGTGTAGCAAATTATTACTCTTATCAAATAACAGAGATACTAGATCCATCTACAACTATTGAGGCGGGGGATTCGGATTCGAAAACTGTCAGTGAAGATATTGCAGAAGAAGGTGCTGTTTTATTAAAAAATAGTTCAAATATTTTACCCTTTGGACATATTAAAAAAATTAATTTATTCGGATATGCATCGACCGCATCTGTTTACGGTGGTTCAGGCTCTGGAGCAGTTAATACTGGAGCATGCACGACTCTTGTAAATGCGTTAGAAAATTCAGGAATTCAAAATAATGATGATTTAACAGACATGTATAAATCTTGGGCATCTGATAGTGGACTCCCCAGCGATGGAAGTAGAAAAACTACTCCGATATATAATTCGGACTGGTCTCTTGATGAACCAACAACAAGCAGCAGCATTTTTAGAGCGACCAATTTGGACACATGTTCTGATTTTAGCGAATATGCTATTTTTACTTTAGCTAGAGTAAGCGGTGAAGGCACGGATCTTCCAAAGGGAGAAAATGGTGATGGAACTTTAGATTATTTAGCGTTAACCGATACTGAAAAGAAAGATATCGAGCGCTTGGTAGAACAATTTGGAGATAAATTAATTGTTATTGAAAACAGTGCTAATCCTATAGAAATTGCACCACTAAGCGAATTGGGGGTCTCAACCATTGTATATTTACCTGCACCTGGTCAATACGGATTTGACAGTTTAGTGAATTTGATGATCGGACAAAATTATGATGGAGAAGATATATCTTTTAGTGGCAGATTAGCATCTACTTACGAAGTAGATCATTCAACGAACCCCTCTTATTATACAAGTGGAAAATTGGGAACACATAATTATAAAGGAGCATCTTCCAAAGCTTATGTGGATTATCAAGAAGATATTTATGTGGGATATCGATATTATGAGACTCGCGCACTGACAGAAGGTGACAATTGGTACAATGAAAATGTATTATATCCATTCGGATATGGACTAAGTTACACTACTTTTGATCAGAAGATTGATAGTATATCAACTGCGAGTTTAGGTGAAGATGTTGAAACAGGATATCAAATGACAGCTACAATTGAAGTAACTAATACTGGAGAAGTGGCTGGAAAAGAGGCTGTTCAATTATATGTAACTAAGCCTTATCATGAAGGCGAAATTGAAAAAAGTGCGGTAGATTTAATAGATTTTGGCAAAACGGAATCACTTGAACCAGGAGATTCAACAAAAATCGTTCTTGAGTTCACTGCAAAAGACCTAGCGTCATATGATTATAACGATAGCAACAACAATGGTTTTTCTGGTTATGAAATTGAAAAAGGTGATTATGATATTTCTATTAGAAATAATTCTCACGATACAATATTTAATGATGGCAACAAACAAGCGAAAACAATATCTGTGGGAAATGATATAAGATTAACCAAAGATGAAGTCACTGGAAATGGAATAAGTAATCTATTTGATTTTGCAAATGGCGATGATCAAAATATAGATTATTTAAATAGAACATCTTGGAATGTATCTGAATACACTTCAAATCAGCGCACTGCTACTGATTCGGTGGTTGACAATGAAGTTTCAAAACTTAAAAGCAATGCATTTGATAATGATGATGTGTATGGAACCGAAATGCCTATAACCGAAGCAAATACCAACTATGAACTAAAGTGGAATTATACTGTAGAGGAAATTTCCGCTAATGACGCAGCCCCAGAATTAAATTCAAATGGTTCAAATTATAGTGAAGCACAAAAGACTCTGATTGAGTGGGATGAAGAAGATTATGACAGCGATAATTGGGAAAAATTATTAAACCAAATGTCAGTTTCTGATTATAAAGTTCTTATCTCTGGCGGTGGGTACCAAACTGCTGAAGTTAAGTCTATTAATAAGAGTTTGACCAAAGACGTTGATGGTCCACAAGGATTGAAACTCGACCAAGGAGGTGTTGGAACAAATTCCAGTTATGGCACTGCTTACCCTTGTGAAGTTTTGGTGGCACAAACATACAATAAGAATTTAGCTTACACTTATGGATTATCAATTGGCGAAGAAGGTGTTAACAGTAAAGTTTCTGGTTGGTATGGTCCGGCTATGAATTTGCATAGAAATGCATATCAAGGAAGATATTACGAATACTTAAGTGAGGATCCAATAATATCTGGTTATCAGTCAGCATATATGATTAAAGGAAGCCTTGAAAAAGGAATGAGACCATATATGAAGCACTTTGCACTAAACGAACAAGAGCAAAATCGCGATGATGTTGTTACTTGGTGCAATGAACAAGCTATGAGAGAATTATACTTAAAGCCTTTTGAATATTGCGTGAAACTTGGAAAAGTTAATTGTGTAATGTCATCCTTTAATGATATTGGTCCTGTTTGGGCAGGAGCATGCAGCCCACTTCTAACTGATTTGCTTAGAACTGAATGGGGTTTCGAAGGAATGGTGTTATCTGATTACTATGCTAGTTGGATGCCTACTGATGCCGCTATTAGAGCGGGTAACGATATTATGCTATCTCCTACCCAAAATACAAACTTAACTATAAATTCTAACGATGTAGGACAAGTGGCTGCGGCGAGAAACGCTTGTAAAAATATTTTATTTGCAGCTTCACATTCTATTTCTAACATTGAAATAGAAACAAGAACTGGTCTTGCGGAATGGGAAATTATAGGAATCGCAATCGATTCGGTTATGGTAATTGGATTGGTTACTTATTTCGTTTTCATTTGGTTTGATCCAAGAAAGAAAAAAGATATTAAGAATAAAAAGATTAAAGAATAAATAGTTTACTGATATATAAAAACGTTAAGATGAGGATCACCTTAACGTTTTTAAGTGTGAAGGAGATGGTACAAATCTAAAGGGAGGAAATTCCTGAAGGGGGCGAGTTAGCGACCAACCTCGCTGTATCCTTCGAGTTTCCAACTGCAAAGTGTAGAAGCAAAGAAGCAATAGTGGAATCGTGGCTTAACAGACAGCAATTTAAATATAAGACTCTGTAAATTGGGCGTGAGATTTTTGAATTTTAGTTTTTATTCATTCCGCATCAATGTATTATATAAAAGTATATTAATAATAAAGATGAAAGTTGGCTTCATGAAAAATTTGGACGAAAAAAATACTGAAGATTTAAATAAAAAAGAATCAAAAACGATCAGCATTATTTCGCTGAGTTTATTTGTGGTTCTTATTCTTTTGCTTTTTATTCCTTGGATTAAAGCTGGTAATGTTCCTCCTGCTATGGATTCTTCTGTGCCGCATGGTGGACCAGGGAGTTCTGAAAGGTGGATTTGTCCATTTGTGTTTTTGAGTCGAGAGAATGGATATCTAGGTCTTTTAATAGTATGCGCAATAGCATTAGCTCTACTTCTTGTATGTCCAATATGGTCTTTAACCTCTAGGAAGAATAAAACTTATAATAATCGTCCTATTCTATTGTTTGGAAAGATAGCAATTACAATAAACGTACTGCTGTTTGCTTCAACTGTTTTGATTATCTCTATGACAGCAATGTAATGAATTCAATACTGATTAAAATTTTTTTTGATCAATAAATATATAATAAAATCCATTAATTATTACTTAAGCAAATTAAAGATATGATAATGAATCCATATCTGATAAAGTACAATCTTTATATGATAGTGCATAGAATTTTTTTAATGGAAATGCTTTTTAATTAGTGCGGGGAATTAATCATTCGATTGAATAAAGTTTAAATTTAAACTAAAATATATTTAGAGATAAACAATTTATTTATAAATAGAGGGAAACAATGTTTAAAGATAAACTCAAAGGATTTCGCGAAAAATATAATATATCTCAAGGGTTATTAGCTTCCAAGATTAAAGTTCGTACCGAAGTTATTTCATCGTGGGAAAACGGCGACAGTTTACCTAATATGAAACAGGTTAAGAAGTTAGCTGATGTTTTTTATGTTGATAAAGAGAAACTATTAGATAAAGATAGTTACTTAGAAATAGCTAAGAATTCCGATGAACCCTATTCTGTAAAAAAAAGAATCATAATTTCAGTAATATCTATAGTTGTTTCTATTGTTGCCGGTAGTATATACTCTGGGAATTATGATTCAACGGAACATTACCACAGTCGAAGTTTTTTTAAATCATTCTTGTTAGATGATTATGGTCTTGATGGTCTTAAAGAGTCTGAAGATGTCTTTAATTCTAAATATAACACTTCCAATTACAATAACTCATCTGAAATCAATGACATGTCATATGTTGCGGACATCGATTGTAAAGAATCGTTTGACGAATATGCTGAATATGTTTTTAATTTCTTACTTGCGAGTCCTGACGTATATTATGTGAGCTTTGTTATCGATGAACCCATAGGGGAACATACAATTAATGGAAGTGGAAATATTTTTCAATATTTACTCCCTTCCAATGATATAAATGATTATTATGAGTCATACTATTTTGATGATTATAGTGTAATCAATTACTATTTTCACTATTTTGTAGACTCATCAGTGAATTTAGATGATGAAGAAAAGTATGATGTAAAAGAATTGTGTCTATCATACGTTGAAAATAATGAATCTAGTTCATCGTATTCTTTTCGCACAGAGACAGATCCGGATTACCCAGATTTATTTATTAGATTTAGGAATCGTGGATATGTGGATTCTGTTTTGAAATATTACTTCGCTTCAGCTAAGTATTCTATTAGAGAAGAGATAGTGTCGAATGATAACTTTGAAGATTACTTTAGTTATTCATCTGAGGATACTGATTATGGGTGTAAATTAACTTTGGTTTCTAAGTATACCTTCGCCACAGGGGACATAGAATTGGAGGCTGATTATGAGTTGACTTCATTCAATGAAGAATTGTCTATTGAATATTTGACTAAATATATGAACACAAGGTATGGGCCAATTGATTCCAGGGAATACGCTGCATTTTTTGAGGACTTTGAAACTTATAGCGCAGAAAGTTTTGTTAAAATAGAAAATACTAGGCTAGAGGTGGCCAATACGTCTAAAGTATATATGTTTGAGTTGTTGGATTGGTATTCATAAGTAGAATAGATAATAATAGAAATAAAACTAAAAGGAAATATTTATGGAAGAATCGAACAAAGAGAAGATTAGCAATTTATTCAAAAAAGAATACAAGATAGTGAACATTGTATCCATCTGTTTCTTTGTGCTGTTTTTTGTTTTCTTTTTCAGTCCGTGCATCAACGCGAGAGCAGTTTTACCACTTGTGGATTCTGCAGGTAACTCTACCGGAGGTACTATTAGTATTGATCATTGGAATAGTCCTTTTATTTGGATATCTGGAGCGAAAGAATTCCTCACCTTTATTATCCTAATTATCCTATCCTTTTCCTCGCTGCTTGTATGTCCTATATATTCTTTCTTTCAAAGAAAAGTTTTGGTTACTAAAAAGAGTCCTGTTTTGTTGTTTGGAAAAATAATGATTCCGGTGAATATTGGAATGCTTATAATATGTCTTATTTTGACTATGGCTTCTTTACCAATGTATTAGTAACAATAAACCGCGAAGAGCATTCAGGTATGCTGTTCTTTTTTTAATGTTCAAAATAGCATATAATCAAGAAAATGATGCGAATGCAACCAATAGTTGCGTCAACTTCAAACTAGATATGGTAGTGCAACCAAGGGTTTATAGGCTAAACTTTACATATCGAAAGGAGACAAGCAAAATGAATATAGAAATTGCAAATCGTCTTGTAGAACTGCGCAAAGAAAAAGGATACTCACAGGAATCATTAGCTGCTGAAATAGGAATATCACGCCAATCAGTATCTAAATGGGAAAGAGCTGAATCTTCACCGGATACAGATAATCTTATATGTTTAGCAAAACTCTACGGAGTGTCTTTAGATGAACTTTTAAATACTACTCAATCTATAGAAGACATAGTTAAAGATAAAAAGAGTGAAAGTATATTTGATGATGATGAAGAAGATGAGGAAAAAGATAGTCACCACCTAAGTAAAGAAGAAACTAGAATAGCTGAAGAGGAACTTCACTTAGATAAGTGGCATAGAGTTAAGCACTGGTCATACTCGATACTAACCATACTGGTTCTCATAAGTTATTTCCTAGTGGGATATTTAGTCCCTAACCTTTGGGGAATATCTCCTAATACTTGGGGTACTGCTTGGGTATTGTTCTTATTGATACCTCTTTATACTGAGCTGTACAATATGTTCCTATATAAAGACTTTAGTCATCTAACTGGGGCTGTTGTATTCATTGCGACAATCGCATTCTTTGTCATCAGTTATCTGACTCACAGATGGGAAATAACTTGGATTTGTTTCTTGCTTATTCCGCTATCAGGAGCCTTTAAGGATCTGTTGAACGCTGGCTTCAAGTGGGGACCTTACAACGAGTACTACAAGATACGTAAAAATTATCACCGTCACGATCACATAACTGTGACTAAAGACGGACGAAGAATTTAATCTTATAATAATAAAGATGCTGATTGCTTATTCAATATTTGGACGAGCACTTCAGCATTTTTGTTTTGTGACTTTTTGGAAGGAAGTTATTAAGCAACTTAGAACTCATTGATATTGATTTGCCGAATTTTGTTTTATTAGTTCCTTTTTTGCGCTATCTATTTTTTATTTGTTATAATAAAAAGGTGAAAGAAAACAAACTTATGGCAATAAAAAAACAAACTAAAATGAAACAAGAAAAATTCTCTCCAATGATAGAGCAATATCTTCAAATCAAACAGGAACATCCTGACGTCATTCTTATGTATAGAGTGGGCGATTTTTACGAGATGTTTTTTGATGATGCCAAGATTGCATCGAAGGAGTTGCAGCTGTATTTAACCAGTAAAGCTGTAGGAAAAAAAGAAAAAGCTCCCATGTGTGGAATACCTCATCACGCTTATCTTAACTACGCTCAAAAACTAATCGATAAAGGTCACAAGGTCGCGATCGTAGAGCAGATGGAGGATCCTAAAAAGACCAGTCAACTCGTCAAGAGAGATGTTATTCAAATCATTACTCCTGGAGCAAATCTTGAGATAAAGAATGCTGATAACAATTACCTCGCTGCTTTGGTCGATTACAAGTTCACATACGTGCTTTCGTTTGCTGATCTTTCAACCGGTGAAATAATTGTTCTCAACGTAGGACATTCATACGAAGATGCTTTGTCCCAACTTGTTAACTACGACGCTAGAGAAGTTATAGTATCTACTTCTTTAGATTCAAATTTAATAAATACAATTAAAGAGAATACGAAGATATGTATCTCTTACTACAATAACGATTCAACGAATATAGCTTACGAACCTCTATTTAAATATATTAAAGACGACAGACAAATGACTGCCATCTCTAAATTGATGAACTACTTAAGAGAAACTCAGAAGAGGGATTTAGATTATTTCAAACCCGCTGTAAATAGAGTTATGTCTAAAGTGCTAAAGATAGATCACGCGAGTAGAGTTAATCTTGAACTTGTTAAAAATTTAAATGGTGAAGGGTCTTATGGTACTCTTTACTGGTTGCTCAACAAATGTAAGACGCACATGGGTTCAAGATTGCTTAAAAATTATATCAATGAACCTTCAGCTGATATAAACGAAATTCAAAGCAGATTGAATATGGTAGAGACTTTAGTATCTGATTTCTTAGTCCGCGGAGATTTAGCGGATGAATTGGATAAGATTTACGACTTGGACAGATTGATAGCGAGAGTTGGATTTGATTCCTGCTCAGGCAGAGAGATGCTCCAACTAAAAAACTCTTTAAAGTTAGTTCCGGATATTAAGAATAGTCTTTCTAAAATTAAAAACAACTATTTCGATGAGATTAAAATGGGATTAGGAAACTTTGGCGAGCTTACTGATCTGTTAGAAAAAGCTGTATCCGATACGTGCCCCCTCTCGATAAGAGAAGGCGGAATATTTAAGCGCGGATACTCGGAAGAACTCGATGAAATAGTCAAAATGGCTACAGCGGGTAAAAAGTGGCTGTTGGATTTAGAGACTAGAGAAAAAGAGAGAACAGGAATATCCAAGCTAAAGGTTGGATATTCAAAGATCTTTGGCTACTACATTGAGGTGAGCAAGAGCGCGGTATCTCAAGTATTACCGGAATTTGGTTTCGTAGCTAAACAAACGATGACTACAGGTCAGCGTTATATTACTGAAGAACTCAAGGATGCAGGATACAAAATTTTACACGCGGAAGAAAGCCGCATGGAATTTGAATACAAATTGTTCCAAGACCTGCGCGAAAAAGTAAAAGCGTACACAAATTCTATTCAGCGCTTATCTGAATCTTTAGCCAAACTTGATATAGTAATTTCACTTGCGGTTGTCGCAGCCGACAACGGATATATAAGACCGAAATTCAACGAAGAAAAGCGTTTGAATATCGTTAACGCCCGTCATCCTTCAATTGAAAAAATTATGCCTATGAAACAGTTTGTATCGAACGATTACAAATTGGATTCAAAGTTAGAAGTTATGATTATTACCGGACCCAATATGGGTGGTAAATCTACATATATGAGAGAGTTAGCTTTGATAGTCGTCATGGCTCAAATCGGTTCATTCGTTCCTGCGAGCGAATGCGACTTATACGTAGTGGATGCTATATTTACACGCATCGGAGCATCCGATGATTTGATCAAAGGTGAATCCACCTTTATGGTTGAGATGGCTGAAACAAATAGAGCTTTAAGAAACGCTACGAGCAACTCATTACTCATCTTTGATGAGATAGGAAGAGGAACAGCGACATACGACGGTATGGCACTCGCACAAGCTATCATTGAATACGTCGTGCAACACGTACACGCTAAAACCTTATTCTCAACTCACTATCACGAGATAACATCTTTAGTAAGCGATTTAGACGTCATAGAAAACGTCCACGTATCCGTAAAAGAAAACGAAGGAGACATCACTTTCCTATACAAAGTAGAAGACGGTCCTATGGATAAATCTTACGGTATTAATGTTGCTCGCCTTGCAGGTCTTCCTGAAGAAGTCCTCGACAGAGCAAAGACTATTTTGATCGGATTAGAAAGTAAGAAGATAAACTTTGATGAATTGAAGACTACTATCAATAAACCTGTTGAAACTGCTGAAGATAGCGCAGACAAGAAGGTTGTTGATGAACTAAGAAAAATTGATCCATTGAGTATGTCTCCTCTTGAAGCATTGAATTTGCTGTTCGAATTAAAGAAGAAGGTAAAGTAAAATGTCAAGAATCAAACTGATGCCAATAGAACTGGCAAACATGATTGCGGCTGGTGAAGTAATCGAGAGACCTTCGTCCGTAATTAAAGAGTTAGTAGAGAATGCTATCGATGCAGAAGCAAAAAATATCAGCATTCAGATTTTTAATGCTGGAAAAGATTTGATATCGGTTAAAGACGACGGCATTGGCATGGATCAAGATGACGCTGTCATGGCATTTAAACGCCACGCATCGTCTAAAATCAAATCCGTATACGATTTAGCTCGCATTACTACACTGGGCTTTAGAGGCGAGGCAATTCCTTCCATCGCGTCAGTTGCAAAGATAAATATGCAAACTTCAGATGGAACATCAGGTACTTTGATTGAAACTGTTCCCGGATACGATATGAAGATTTCGGATGCTTCCTTGAGACAAGGAACTAGTTTTGAAATACGGGAGTTATTTTTCAATACTCCGGCGCGATTGAAATATTTGAAATCAGATCGCACAGAAAACGCATCTTCGATTGAGACTATCGAACATCTTTCTATAGGATTTCCCGACGTAGCTTTCCATCTTTCCGTAGACGGAAAAGAAGTGATTTCCACCACTGGCAGAGGAGATCTTTTAGAGACTGTTGCAAGAATATATGGAAACGATATCGCGAAGAAATGCTTACCCGTTCAATTTGAATCGGAAGAGTACACCTTTAAAGGATACGTATGTCATCCTTCCGTCAACTATTCAAGGCGTTACGACATGCTCACATTTTTAAACAAGCGCTTTGTGTACATTCCTAAAGTACAAAAAGCTATCATAGATGCTTACAGAGATTACTTACCTCCAAATAGATATCCCTTAGTAGTTTTACCTATTCGCGTGGACTACTCTCTGACAGATGTTAACGTGCATCCAACCAAAAAAGAAGTTCGACTCTCCTGCGAGTTTCAACTCGCTAAAGATGTAAATGCACAAATAAGAAACACCCTTGTAAAAACAAGAGGTGTATTTGGTGAGGTTCAACTTAAAACACCTCGTCCGGTAACTTTAGTAGACAATATGGACGAGTTCACAACTGACTCAGTCATGAACTCATCTTTTGAAGGATTGAAGCAAGATGAGAGCGAACCTGAACAATACAATCAGGAGCAAGCCAAAGAAATAGAATCTTTGTTCGACAGTTTTTCCCAGGAAGAAGAACCAGCTGTATTTAAGGTGGAAGATTCTCACGGAATGGTTGAGGAGAAAACTAAACCTGCAATATATGAAGAAAATATAAACTTTCCTGATATATTTCCCATAGGTCAAATTATGGAAACATACATCATTTGCGATTCAGCGGAAGGGCTATATATCGTAGACCAACACGCTGCAGCTGAAAGAATTAATTTTGAAAAGTGCGAGCGCGAATTTATGGGCGACAAAGATTTGGTCCTGCCTTTATTTCCAATCGTCATAGATATTCCGGCTTCGGTAAGAGTTAACGTAGATGAAGAGCACATTGATTTATTGAAGAAGTTAGGAATAAGCGTGTGTCCTTTTGGTTCGTCTTCTTTGAAGGTGGATGAGATACCGCAGTTTTTAGCAGATAAGAACGATGAGTCTGTCTTAAAAGACATCATATTAGAAACTATAAAAGACCGAAAAGTAGATTTTCTTGCGACTCAGCGTTTAGCTATTGCGACTAAAGCGTGCAAGATGTCAATTAAAGCAAATCACTTGTTGGATCACGCTTCTCAGTTAGGCCTTCTCAAGGAACTTGCCAAGTGCAAGAATCCTTTGAATTGTCCTCACGGCCGTCCGACAGTAATTAAGATATCCAAATACGATATAGAGAAACTATTTAAAAGGACGGGTTTTTAAAATGATATATGCCATACTTGGCCAAACCGCATCCGGTAAGACAGACCTCGCTATTAAGTTGGCGAAGAAACTCAACCTGCCGCTGATTGGCTGCGATGTATATCAAATGTATAAGGAACTCAACATAGGTTCAGCTAAACCCACCGAGGAAGAATTGGAAGGTGTCGAGTATCGACTTATCAATTCAGATTCAATCGAGCACAAATTATCCGTTAAGGAATATCAAATTCGCGCTCGTGAAATTATAGACGAATATACTCTTCAAGGCAGAGACGTTATTATTTCTGGTGGCACGCTTATGTATCTGCGCGCTGTAATCTATCCTTACAAGTTCAAAGATGAACTCGAAAGAGACGACTCTAAGTATGAGAACGTAACCAATTCTGAACTTTATGAAAAGTTGCTACAAGAGGATAAGCTCACAGCAGAGGTTTTAAATGTAAATAATAGAAGGCGCGTAATTCGCGCTTTACAAATATGCGAAACTGGAACTAAGAAATCAGACATAGTGAACAAACCGAAGAAACTTCTCTATCCTATAAAGATATTTGTTATAGATGTCGATAAGGAAGTTGGAAATCAAAGAATTCAAGAACGCGTATATAAGATGTTTGACGCAGGCCTTGTCCAAGAGACCGAAATGCTGACAAGCAATCACGATACGAATCTTCCTGGGTTTGAAGCCATTGGATATAAAGAACTTATCCAACAAAAAGAAAACGGTTTAACTTTGGAAGAAACAAAAGAGCGCATAGTAATAAATACTAGACAGTACGCTAAACGGCAGCGCACATTTTTGAGAAACCAGTTTAAGGATGTTCACACTGGAACGGCAAAAGATATATACGATTACATCGTTTACGATTTTGAACGCAGAAGTAGAAATAAAGGAAGCATTGGTTTAGAATTCCTTTCTAAAATAGAAAGAGCAAATGCGACAGTTGTTGGCATAGGCGGAGTGGGAAGCATTCTTGCGGATGCTCTAGTTCGCATTGGCGTGAATTCTGTAACGATCATCGATAGCGATACTGTAGAGGCATCCAATTTAAATAGACAGATAGCTTACACCTCTCTCGATGTGGGAATGCCCAAAGCGGAAACGTTAAAAAAGCGTCTGTTACAAATAGATCCCATGGGTAATATATACTCTTATTACGACAAGTATAAAGATGAACTTATCGCAACTGATTGCGATGTGATATTTGACTGCGTGGATGACACAGATGCTAAAGTTAGCATTTGCATGTTGGGGAGAGCAGAACAAATACAAGTTATACACGCTACTGGATCGGGTCTTAGATGCGATGCGACAAAATTTAAGATGGGCAGTCTTAAGGACACGGGCGAGCCCCTAGCCAAGAAGTTTAAAAAAGCTCTTAAAGAAAAGCACATCGAGGATTTAGAGAATATTAAAGTTACCTATTCAAGTGAAATACGCGTAAAGCGCAAAGTACATATCTTAGGTTCAAACGTGTTAGTCCCTAATGCGGAAGGACTAGCGATGCTAAGTTACTTTATAAAAAGTTTATAATATTGTATAATATACGTTAGAAGTTAATTGGTAGACTACAAAAAAAACGGTTGAAACTTAAGTTGTTTGAACTTTAATATTGAAAGAAAAGGAGAAGCCCCTATATGAAATTAGATAAAATAAGTAAAGTCGCTAAAAAATTAGGACTTTCGTCTGTGGATTTGATTCCATATGGATATTATAAGGCTAAGATAAATCTCGAAAATGTTCCTTCTACTCCTCGCGCTAAACTAGTGCTTGTTACTGCTATGACACCTACTAAAGCAGGAGAAGGTAAAACAACTACTTCTATAGCAATAACCGATGCTTTGGACTTATTAGGAGCAAATGCGTGCGTCGTATTGCGCGAACCCTCTTTAGGCCCAGTATTTGGAATGAAAGGCGGAGCAACAGGTGGCGGTAAAGTCACAGTTGAACCTGCGGAAGATATAAATCTTCACTTTACTGGTGATATCCACGCCCTCACGACTTCAATCAACTTAATTGCTGCTGTTATAGATAATTCAATCTATCACGGCAACGAGTATAATTTAGACCCTGAACGCATAGTATTTAAACGGGCTATCGATATGAATGATAGAGCGCTTAGAGAAGTTACAGTAGCTCAAGGTGAAAAGAACGGAACTCCTAGAACCGATCATTTTATCATTACCGTAGCTCACGAAATGATGGCTATTATGTGCTTAGCTAAAGATTCTGATGATTTCAAAAAGAGATTAGGCGATATTATCGTCGGATATACATACGACAATGAAATTATTACAGTTGCAGATTTAAAAGTGACGAAAGCAGTTATGAAACTAATGAGAGAAGCCTTGCTTCCTAATTTAGTTCAAACATCTCATCACGCTCCTGCAATTATTCACGGTGGACCTTTTGCTAATATTGCTCACGGTTGCAACTCGATCATCGCAACAAAAGCCGCTATGGCTTTATCTGAAATAGTTGTTACTGAAGCTGGATTTGGTTCTGACTTAGGTGCAGAGAAATTTTTAGATATTCAATGTCCAGAAGCTGGAATAGTTCCCAGCATTGTGGTAATAGTCGCTACAGTAAAAGCTTTGAAACTTCACGGTGGCGTTGATTATGCTAACTTAGAAGAAGAAAATCTCGAAGCGTTAGAAGCTGGTTTACCTAATTTGCAACGACACGTTGAGAATATGAAAAAATACAACGTATCTGTTATTGTCAATATTAACAAATTCGAATCCGATACTCCTGATGAGATAAAGTTCTTATCCAATTGGTGCGCAGGTCAACATTACAACTACGAAGTTAACGATGCATTTTCTAAAGGTGCTAAGGGCGCAGTTGATATTGGAAATTTGGTACTTAGAGTATTGAGAGAAAATACTGCAGAGTATCACCCTCTCGTCACTAAAGAAATGTCGCTTGAAAAAAAGATTGAAACAATTTGTACCGAAATCTACGGTGCTGACGGCGTAGAATATACACCTGAAGCTTTGGAAGATCTTAAAAAATGTCACGAATTAGGATACGATGATTTTTATGTTTGTATGGCTAAAACTCCTATGTCCTTCTCGGACAACAAGAAATTGTTAGGAGCTCCTACTGGCTTCAACATTCACATTAGAAAAATAGATATTGCTGCTGGTTCTAGATTCATTATTCCTATAACAGGTAAAGTAATGACGATGCCAGGACTACCTAAAGTCCCCGCTGCAGTAAAGATGGAAGAGGAAGAAGATGAAATTATTGGGCAAGCCGATTAAGCAAGAAATTGTTAGTCAATTAAAACAAAGAATATCAGATGGTGAATCCATCAATCCTTATATTATTTATAACTCAGAATCGTTTGAAGCTAGCGAATATAGAAAATTAGTATCTACATTATTAATTAAGTTAGGCTTAGAACCTAAAAGTTACGATGTAAAATCGGTAGAAGATGCTAAAAAAGTTATAGATGAAGCAAATGCTGATGAATTAGGTTCGGTCTTCTTTTGTAGACCTCTACTATTTCCAGGAGAAGTTTTATTGTTCGACTTAATTAATCCGTCTAAAGATGCCGACATGCTTTCTACTTCAAATTTCGGAAAACTCGCTAAACGGAATATAAACTACTTATCCGGGACAGCTCGTTCAGTATCGAAGATTTTAGATTATTACAATATAGATGTATCAAATAAGCGAGTACTCGTTATTGGTCGTTCTATTTCTGTCGGTATGCCTATTGCTTTGATGATGATAAAGCGCAATGCGTTTGTTTCCTTATCCCACTCTCAAATTGACGTCGATCAAACTAGATTGATGGCCGAGGAATCTGACGTAGTTGTCATGGCAACCGGAGTCAGAGATATAATTACTCCCAACGAAGTAAAATCCAAACAAACAATTATTGATTGCGGATATTTACCAGATGGAAAAGGCGATTTGGGATTCGAACCCGACTGCAAAGATTACACCCCAGTTCCTGGTGGTGTCGGTCCTGCCACGATCGCGTGTCTAATTGAAAATGCATTTGATCTTGTTCGAGATTCAAAGAAATAGTTAATTAAAATAAATTCTCTCCTAATCGGAGAGTTTTTTTGTGTATATGTATGTGAAATGCCATACATCAAGTTACAAAATTTGGGCTTAACCTATAAGAGCTCCAGTCAATCATCAAAGATATTTGAGAATGTGAATGTCACCATTGGACCTGTGGGTCTAGTTGGCATTATTGGCGAGTCTGGATGTGGAAAATCCAGCTTGTTAAATATGATAGCATCGTATCAAAATGTTGAAAAAGGGAAGATAGATATCGGAGTGGATATCTCTGAGGTATCAGTAATATTTCAAAACTTCAATCTAATTGATCATCTGAATGTTGAAGAGAATATTGGATTACCTTTGATATTAAAGGGAAAGACTTATGAGGAAGCTATAAAGCAAGCTCGTTTGAAATCGATCAAAGTGGGTATATCCGAATTGAATAAGAGACACATCAATGAAATATCTGGTGGGCAGCAGGCGAGAGTTAGCTTAGCTAGAGGCATCATATTGAATCCCAAAATTATATTAGCGGATGAACCAACAGGCTCTTTAGATAAGGAAAATTCCACTCAGGTTATGAGTTTGCTGAAAGATTTGTCTAAAAATAGTTTGATCTTAATTGTTACTCACGACGAAGAATTAGCAAAGCTCTTTTGCGACAAGGTGTATGAGATTAAAGATTTCGATTTGGTTAAGATACAAGACAAAAGCATATTAGCGAATGAAAAGAACGATATAAGCGGTATTTCCAAGAAATCAAGCAGAGTTAAATTTAAAGAAAATCTGCGCCTTTCGCACTCATTTTTAAAAAGAAGAATGAAAAAATTGATTGCATCATCGCTATTTTGTTCCTTGTGTTTTGCACTTTTATTTA